>OIGD01000021.1_pt1 | contig 220363 bp, 197 predicted proteins | sample 1582211 | NCBI WGS metagenome assembly OIGD01 (sample SAMN04414078, study PRJEB24778) | human gut metagenome | material: faecal | host: Homo sapiens
CCGCTCCGCAGGCTTTCTCCGCCGCAAGCGCCGCTCCGCAGGCTTTCTCCGCCGCAAGCGCCGCTCCGCAGGCTTTCTCCGCCGCTCCCGGTGCCTCACTGTCACCCGCGGCAAAAAGCGCTGCCCCCGTCCTTTCCGCAACAGCCGCTCCGCAGGTTTCCTCCCGCGAAATTACCGTCCTGCTTAATGCCGATGCCGCCGCGGCATCAGGCGATAAAGAAGTTGTTCCGGCCGCTGACATGCTGCTGTCGGGTGCTGAAACCGTTTCTGCTGCCGCGGACGGGGATTTTCTGCCGGTACGTTTTGCCTATCGCTCGTATCCGGCGTGGCAGGCGTTTTTCATCAATCTGATTAAGCCGGTAAAGCGGAAATTTTACTCGGTTTTTCCGTCAACCTATACGACAACGCTGGCCTGCCTGCTCGCCAACAATATTACCCGCGGCGAACGCAACGAGCAGAACGCCTACCAGTGGACCAACAAAAAATGGCAGATAAGCCGCGAAGAAGCGCATCGCCGTTACAGCGATTTGTATAATTCCATCAAGGCCAACGGTTACGATGCCAAAAGCCCGATGCTGGTTATGCTCAACCGCAAGTTCGGTGTCAAGGACCAGCTGCTGCAGGGGCATCATCGCATCGGCATCTGCAAAGCCCTTAACGTCAACGAAGTCAGCATATCGTTTTGGGCGGTGCCGCGTTCGTTCGGCTTTTTTAAATTGTTCACAAAAAGGAAAATATCATGAAGATTATGCTGGTGCGCGACCGTAACGTGCTCAACAACAACTGGCTTGCCTATTTTGCCAATTTGCTGCATGAACGCGGGCATGAGGTAGTCATTGCCTGCGATACTTACGGCAAACTCGGCATTTCCGCGCCGGGGCATGAATTGGAGCCGGGGGTTCGCCTTGCCAATGTCAACGGCAAAACATCTTCGCCGCTGCAGAATTTCTGGCGCCGTATCCGTTGCAAGGCTTTGCCGTCGTGGCACCTGTTTGACCGTCTGATAAAAGCCGAAAAGCCCGATGTCATCATCTGCTATTTTCCGGTGGATTTGTATAACGTAACCCGCTTTCAACATCATAATATTCCGATAGTGCAGATGGTGCATGGTTATCCGCCGATGATTTTGGATAAGGTTCTGCACAAAAATCCGTTGTCGCGCGCGTTTTGCCGTCAGAGCTTTGCCCGGATAAACACCTGGCAGGTGCTGATGAACTCGTATAAAAAGGAAATAGACCCGTTTTTTGCGCCGCAAAACGTCGTCCGTATTGCCAATCCCGTCAAACAGTATGCCGAAAATGAAATGGCCGACTTGTCCGCGGAAAAGAAACGTATTATCTATGTCGCGCGGATTGAGAAAAAGACCAAACGCCCGCACTTGCTGGTCGAGGCGTTCGCCAAAATCGCCGCGGAATTTCCCGATTGGAAAGTGGAAATCTGGGGGATGCGCAAATATCCTGAATATGAAAAGGAAATCAACGATTTTATCAGGGCACACAACCTGACGGGGCAGGTAACGCTGATGGGGTATACTGAGGATGTCGAAGGGCTGTACCGCCGTGCGGACATTCACGCTTTTCCGAGTGCCAGCGAAGGGTTCAGTCTGGCGATTGCCGATGCCATGTCCATCGGTCTGCCACATGTCGGCTTTAAAGACGCCCATTCGGTCAATGAGATTATTGTCGACGGACATAACGGCTTCCTTGCCGATAATGTTGACGATTTCGCCGCCAAATTGAAAATATTGATGAAAGATAAAGAGCTGCGTATAAAATTCGGGCACAACGCGCACGAAGATATGAAAGCCTATGCGCCGGAAATCTTAATGAACCAGTGGGAAGAACTGTTTCAAAAGCTGTGCCCCGCCAACCCGGATACGAAAAAATAGCGCCCCTGCTTCTATATGGCGCTGCGCCGTTGGTTGTTGGCTGCCCTTCGCCGCATCCGCTCCGGCTCTTTCGCTTGCACCGCCGTACCCTTTTCAGTCTTCAGCCGTTCCTTTGGAGCGCAATACATCGGAAAGGCTTAAGAACCTGTGTCCCAGTTGTTCCAGAAAAGCGAAATCCGGCTGCGGATGAAACAGTTTGGCCTTAATGTAGCGGAAAAAGTCCGCCGTCCAATACGGATGTTCCAAATTCTTTTTGACGTATTTCCAGTTTGCCGACAAAGCCTTAAGATAGATAATCGCCGCCGTATCTTTGTCCATGCTGTCATAATAGTCAAGCAGCAGGTTGTAATGGGCAAAAAAGCGGTCGTTGTCCAGCTGGTTGGTATTTTTGCTGAGGTTGTTGGTTTCTTTGGGAACCAGTACCACGTTGGCGTACATCTTGACAATACCGTCGGCAAAACGCGCTGCCCGGAGCGGAATGCTCTCGTCCTGAATAAACACGCGCGTATCCGCGCCGCCGGCTTTTTGCAGAACCGAGCGGCGGATAAGCTGCCCCATCCGGGTAAACCTCCCTTTAAGCACGGCCCGCAGCGCGTCTTTTTTGTAAGAATAGTCAAAATCGTCCGGCATCATTTCCGCTGCAATTTCCATCGGCTCTTTGCCTGTTTTGGTAAACTGACCGTAAACCATATCCGCATGGTGCTTGTTGGCAAGCTCCAGCATCTTCTCTGTCGAATTGAGCGGAAAAATATCGTCTGAATCCAGCATTCGCACCCATTCGCCGCGGGCGAGGGCTATGCCGCGGTTAATGGAGATACTGATGCCCTCGTTCTTGTCTTTTCTGACGATGGTAACGTTCTCAATCCCGCGTGTCATTTCCTCAATAATCTCGACCGAGCGGTCTTTGGAAAGGTCATCGACGAAAATATACTCCGGATTTTTGAGCCCTGTCTGGTTCAAAAGCGCTTTCAGCACCGCCGGCAGATAGTATTCTTTGTTATAAACCGTCATGACAAATGAAACGTCAGGTTTTTGCTTTTTGCTCGCAGTCATACTCAATTCTCGTCAAAAGTTACGTCTATAGTCCCAGTATAAGCCGAAAAAGGCGCTATGCAACTGAAAATTTAAAATTTTACGCTCTTAATTTCCTCGCCGTCCTTATAGGTAACCACGCGCACCAGTTCGCCCCTGCGGTTAAATTCTTTGGCCGTGCCGTCCAGCTTGTCATTTTTGCGGTATGCCAAAACTTTCGGCTGCTCGTTGTCATAATAGGAAAAGGCCGGTCCTTCGCGTTTGCCGTTGACGTATTCCGTGTAGCTGATGAGGTGGTTGCCCGGCGTATAGAGGCGGGACGGGCCGTGGAGCTTCCCCCTGCGGTAGGTTATGGATGTCTTGACCGCGCCGTTTTTGTAATATTCTTCAAACACACCGTTCTTTTTGCCTCTGAGGTAGCTTCCTTTGCGTCTGAGATCGCCGTTCGGATAATAGGCAATTTCTCCGCCTTCGGGTTTGCCCTTGCGATAATAGCAGACTTCTTTTTCCGCGCCGTCAGGATAATATTCCACGGTTTTGCCGTGCGGCTGCCCTTTTTTGTAATATGCTTCCAGCAAAACCGACCCGTCACGGTCATAAGCTTTGTACAAACCGCTGATTTTCCCGTCGACATAGTGGATTTCTTCTTGCAGCTGCATATTGTCGGCATATTTCTGATACACGCCTGTAATCGGCCTGTGTGCCGCATCATAGCGGATGCCGTTTTCCTCGACCGATGTCTCGTCAGTGTAAAGCGTCGTCAGCTGCGCAACGTGGCAGCCGCCGAGCAGCAGCATAACCATGCCGAGTGCCGCCGTTTTTCTCGCCGCCAGACGCCGTGTTGCCAACTTGCGCAAAATCATGCGCCGCAACGCCAGTTTTTTGGCCGCGAATTTTTGCGCCGTAATGTCCAATATGTTTTTTCTAGCCATCGTTTGTACCTCTTAACGCCATAATTATTCTGAAACTTGTTAAAAAAACGTAAAGTATTTTGCAATAATGTTGACATCTCGTTTTAAACCCGTATCTTAACGGCAAAGGAGAATGTAACATGTTAAAGTTTTTAAGTATATTGCTGGCCGCAGCCGTTCTTGCTGCGCCGGCCTATGCCCTCCGCAAAAAAGCCCCCGTTCTGGAAGACAACAAAGCGTATGTGCTGTATCTTCAGGGATGCCCGATTTGCCAAAACGCTCTGGAGTATATCAACGAACGTTATCTGACCCGCCCGGATGTTGTCCGGGTTGATTTGGAAACCGAAGAAGGGCGCTCGCTGCTGAAACAATGTGCGAAAAAATTTGGTTTCAAAAGCGTGGTCGCTCCGGTTGTCTGCATCGGCGACAAGCATTTCATGGGGTGGTCGACCAAAGCAGCCCGCGATTTTGACCAGTATCTGGTGGAACTGCACGGCTGATTGCGTCGCCGGTGGTCTGCATCAGCCCGCTGCCGCCGGTCAGAATTGGTTGGACTGCACGGCAGACAGCGTAGCCGACGGAATATGTCAGACTTTCAGGCTCATAATCTGTGAAACTTCCGTATAGCCCAGTTTATGATAAAAAGCCATGGCGCCGGAATTGAAGCAGAAGACCTCCAGTTCAATATTGGCAATGTTGTCGGCTTTGGCTCTTGCTTTGACGGCGTCGTTAAGTCTTTGTCCGATTTTTTGCCCGCGGAAAGCTTCGCTGACGGCAATGTCATAAATTTTATAATATCTTTGGTAAAGAAACAGAGTGTCGGGTTTTTCTTCTTTTGCCGCAAAAACGATTCCTGCCACTTTGCCGTCCGCCAAAGCGACCAGGCCGAAAGTGTTTTCGTTTCTGATAATCCATTCCAAATAGGGGCGCGAATGTTCCTTGGGTATTTTGCGGAAATAATCCGGCGCTCCGGAACAATGCAGCAGGTTGGATTCGTAAAAAACATCTAATGCGCCGTCGATATACTCCGGCGTCAAATCAACAATTTGTACGTTCATTTTCACCTCAAATATTAGTGTCTTATTGCACTTTCACCGCCAAAATAGCTTGGAAATCAGAGAATTTCAAGCACAATTTTCATGTTGCCTTGTTCCCGCCGTTTGATGTCGGCAGTGCCGGAAATTGTTTCTTTATTCTATATCTTTAAGGTGATGAAATAAAACGTTCATTTAATTTCTACTATCATACGTATTTTTTTAAAGCAACAGTAAAATGTTATTTTTCAAGAAAAATACTACAAAACGGCATAATCATGATTACATATCAAAAATGATGAAATAAAACGAACGTTTAAATTAAACAGCATAAGGTTGTCGACGAGGTCCATATGCCTGAAATAAGTGTCATAATGCCGATATACCGGACAAAGGAACAGTATTTGCGCTCGGCGGTAGAAAGCATATTGTCTCAGAGCTTTGGTGATTATGAATTCCTTATTTTAGATGACAGTCCGTGCGATGCGTCTTTGCGCGAGGTTGTGCAGTCATACCGGGACGCACGGATAAAATATGTCGCCAGTGAGCGGACACTGGGAGTCGCAGGAAGCTATAACCGTCTGCTGGAACTTGCCTGCTGCGATTATGTGGCGGTGATGAACCATGATGATCAGTCGCTTCCACGGCGCCTGGCAAGACAATATTCGTATTTGCAATGTCATCCCGAGGTGGGGCTCGTCGGCACCGGGTATAAAAAATTTGGCGAAATTAACCGTTTCAAAACGATAAAAAATCCTGCGGACGATGCTGTGATTCGCGCATCGCTGCTGTTTAAGTCGTCCATACATCATCCGACCATCATGTTTCGTCGCCGTCTGGTGGCGGAGGCTGGCATCCGTTATAATGAAAATTTCATTAGCCTGAACGATCGTCAATTTTATTACGACATTAGCCGCCGTTCCCGGCTGGCCAACATTCCCGATGTCTTGTACCGCTATCGTTTTCATAAGGATATGGTGTCCAAACGCTGCAAGCCGGAAATATATCGGGAACAATGCCTGTTTCACGATATGTGGTTCAAATCAGGGGGGATAGAACTGAGCGCGGAAGAAAAGTCTGTGTTTGACGAATATGCGGCGCAGGGCAGGTGCCATATAAGAGATGCGGAAGTGTTAAGCCGCGTTGAACAGGTGTTGGCCAAACTCGCGGCGGAAAATGCACGGCGGCAAATCGTTCCCGCGGCGGAGTTTTCCGCAATCTGCGCGCAGTATCTTGTAAAACGCTGCCTGAATGCGGTTGTATATGGCGGGATAAATTCGGCAGAAATCCTTGAGCGGACAATCTTGCCGGTACGCCGGAACCGTCTGCTGCAGCTGTGTAACCTTGCTTTACATTGGCGGGGGATGAAATGAAAGTAGCCGTTCATTTACATTTGTATTATCTGGAACAACTTCCGGAATTGCTTGCCCGGTTGGAAAATCTGAATCGTGCCGGCATAACGTGGGATTTGTTTGTAACAATGCCCGCCGCCGTCTGTTCGTTTTCCGCCACCGGAAAAAACGCTGCGCATCTTTCTGCCGAAATTATTTCCCCTGCCGCCGAAACGGACGCTCGCACTGACAGTTTCGCCGCCGCGGACGCCCAAATCCGCGCCGCTTTCCCTGCCGCCGTCATCTGGCGTCCGGAAAACCGCGGCTATGATGTCGGCCCGTTTATCGACTTTCTCCACCGTGTCCGCCTCGACGAATACGACTATATTCTCAAGATTCATACCAAACGCCGTCAACACGGCGAGTATTGCTGTTTTAACGGCATACGCTTTCATACGGCGGCGTGGAGCAAGATGCTGTTGGATGCTCTGTTGGAAACGCCCGAAATCGTCAGAAGGAATTTTGCACTGTTGGAAAATGAAACGGATATCGGAATGGTTGGCAACGGCTTTTGCCTGACCGGCGAGGCCGGCACATATAAAATGCTGGAGGCTTCCATTAAAAACGAGGCTGAGAAGATGCATCTGCCGCCGATTGAAAATTTCAACTTTATCGCCGGAACAATGTTTATCGTGCGAGCCAGACTGTTACAGCCGTTTTTGCGATACGGCATAAACGATTTTGAAGCCGCAGATTCCCAAATTCGCGATTATACGCTGGCGCATGTTTTGGAACGCTTGTTTGGAATGTCCGTAACCGCACGGGGATATAAGATTTACGGCGTTAAGTATAAGGAATATTATACGGAACGTCTGGCTGCCGGTATTACACGTTTTCTATTTCAACACAAGACGACCAAAAGCGGCAAAAAGATATTGAAAATATGCCGGCTTCCGGTATGGGTATCGCAGGATTACTTGCCGGTATATCCGGTGGTCAGGGAATTTTCCAACGCGCCTCTGCGGCACCGCCGTCTGGCCGTTTATGCCGCATGGGACGGGAACGGATATGTCGATAAGGCAGATTTGTATTATATTCGCGCGCTAAAAGAAGTGGCGGACAATGTGATTTATGTATGCGATAACGGTTTGGTTGCTGGGGAGGCGGAAAAAATATCGCGGGAGGTCTGCTGCATATTAGCCGCCAGCCATGGGGAATATGATTTCGGTTCTTATAAGCGCGGTTTTGCCTATGCTCAAAATCACGGACTGTTGGACGGCGTGGAAGAACTGATTTTTTGCAACGACAGCTGTTACGCGCCGGTTCATCCGTTTAAGCCAGTGTTTGACGAAATGCAGGGGAAAGAATGCGATTTTTGGGGAATAACCGAAAATACGGAGTTTTCCCGCCATATCCAGAGTTACTTTATGGTGTTTCGCCCACAGGTCTTTCAGTCAAAAGTCTTTAATCAATTTATAACCGGCATTACTGCGCAAAAAACGGTTCAGGATGTAATTGAAAATTATGAAGTAGGGTTGAGCGAAAAGCTTACAGCAGACGGATTTAAAGCAATAAGCTGGTTTTCTGAGCATAATGGTTCTGTCTTGCCTGCGTGGAACGATAAAAATCTGACGGTGCATCCGGTTTTTCTGATAAAGCACGGAACTCCCGTCATAAAGAAAAAAAGTTTTGATCCGGACAGCGGGTATTTGGAGAAATCCCCTTTATTTACAAGATATTGCGCCGTTCGTTTCAACAGGAAGCTGAAAAATGCTCTTCCGCCATTTTCTGCAATAGTATGGCAGCATTTCAGATACAAGGCAAAACGTTTTCTTTTTCAAAAGAAAATCACCAGATCCGGCAAAACTATCATTAAAATTTGTAAAATTCCGGTGTTTGCAAAGCACAGCAATGTCCCGGTATCCGGCGGGGAGATAAGGGCATGACGGCAAAAGTCAGCGTCATAACCCCGATATATAATCGGGAACAATGGGTAGAAAATCTGCTGTGTAATCTTCAAAAGCAGACGCTAAAGGAAATAGAGTTTATTATCATAGATGACGGATCGGCCGATAAAACGTATGAAATATTAAAGGAGAAAGTCGGGGGAGATAAGCGTTTTTATCTCATAAAAAGCCCGGAAAACAAAGGACCGTCTCATGCGAGAAATATAGGTCTCGTGCAGGCAAGGGGAGAGTATGTCGGCTTTTTTGATTGCGATGATGCTATTCCGTCGGATTATTTTGCCAGCTTGTATCATCAGGCGAAAGCACAGAATGCTGATATTGTTTATGCCGCATATAACAATCTTTTGCACCGAATAGGCCAAATCAAGGCTCCGCAGGATAAATACCGGGTTTTGAAAAACGGTGCGATATGGGATAAACTTTACCGGAAGAAATATCTGAATACGCATCATATTCGATTTACGGAGGGTTTGTATACTGCGGACAATTTGTTTGTCTTACAGGCATTTATGCAAACTGATAATATCATATTGGTCGATACGCCTAATTATGAATATACAATACAGGAAGATTCAATCGGTAAAGATACAGCAAAACAAAAGAAACGTAAAAAAGATATTGTCGAAGTGCTGAAAAGAGCACTGAAACTAAAGGAAGAAGCGCACTTGTCCGGAGATGAACAAACCGAATATTTGCAATTTTTGCAAAGGAGCCTTAGGGACTATCAGGCAGATAAACGTTTCCAAAAACGATTTTACCAAACTTTAGGACTAAGAAACGAACCAGAAAAGGAAAATACTATGAACTTAACAGTATTGAAGCTTATCAGGATGTTTCACCTGATAAGCAAAGAAAAATACAATCAAAAACGTCAGATAGAACTGGTAAAGGCATCAAGCTTGTTTGATACCAAGTGGTATTTGGCACAAAACCCGGACGTTAAGACTCGCAAAATGAGCGCAGCCAGACACTACGTTAAATACGGCTGGCAGGAAGGGCGCAACCCAAGCCCAAAATTTGACGGAAACCAATATTTGGCAGATTATCCCGAAGTTGCCGCAAAGGGGATCTGCCCATTGGTTCACTATTTGATCAGCGGACGGAAAGAAGGCAGATGTTACAGCAGTGTAAGCGGAGAACATGTCTCTCCGGTATTTGACGAAATGAACTGGCGCGGCAGATTGCGGTATGCATTGGAATATCCGCTGCGCTTGCAGGAAGAATGCGACAGGCTCAAGGCCGAAATCAAAGCATTAGAACAACAAATGAAATAACATTACATCTTATAGGAAGATTAGATATGAAAAAGCAGAAGAATAAGCAAGAGAAAATCAACAAAATAGTAAAATTGGCATTTATTACTGATAGTGGGTATGCGATGCCTACAGTTGTAGCCATTCAATCTGCGATATGTAATAAAAAAGATGATAGCATCTATGAAGTTAACATCCTTGGTTATCAATTATCGGAGGATGTTAAAGAAAAGTTTTATAAGCTAGAAACCGATACTGTAAAAATAAAAATTACTGAAATTTCTAATTTAGATAAATTTAATGGAATAAAACAAAGCCGTTATATTACTCCGACCGCTTTGTTAAAATTTGATTTGCCCATAATTTTTAAGCAGGATGAAAAAATTCTTTATCTTGATGGAGATTTATTGGTGCAGGGAGACTTGTTAGATTTTTATAATACAAGTTTAGATGGGTATTATGGGGCAGTTGTTAAAGACGCAGTTACAATGACGCCTTATTTATATCATAAATCATCAGTTTGTGAGAATGAAGATTATTTCAATTCAGGGGTATTGTTGTTAAATTTGGAAAAAATGAGAGAAGATGATTGTTCTAGAAAATTATTAGATTGGCGAATGGATAATGGTGAGTTTTATATGGATCAAGATGCTCTGAATGTAATATTGGGAGATAAGGTAAAATATCTAAATTGTTGGTTTAACTTCTTAGTTTTTTATCCAGACAAACATAATAGTGAGAAACTTTCTAATTTTTACAATACATACGTTTCACCAGATAAAGTTGCTGATTATAAAAGAGCAATAATTTTACATTACGCAGGTCCTAAAAAACCATGGGTTTATAAAATGTTATATCTGACGGAACAATTTTGTTATTATTATAAACAATCACCATATAAAAACATAAAAATTAAATTTAAGAATTTTGATGATGAGAAGAAAATATTTGGTAGTTTCATAAGCTCGCGTATTGAAAGTAAGCATAAGATTTATACAATTGGCACAAAGGTAATAGATATGAACAGGATCCCTGAAATTTTAAATAAAAAAGGGACCTCAATTGACGTTGATTATATTCCTAGATTAGCAGACAATGCCATTCCTGTAATTTATTCAGCAAATGATGCTTATGTACCATATTTAGCGGTTTCAATTCAATCACTCATTAGCCATAGTAATGACAGTAATGTTTATGAGATTATCGTTTTAGAATCGTCTATCTCAGAAGCAAACAAAAAAATATTACTCACTATGGAACGTCCCAATGTGTCTATACGCTTTTTTAATGTTAAGTCTTTTGTTTCAAAATATAATTTCTTTATTAATCGTTATTTTTCTGTTGAAACATACTACAGAATTTTTATTGCAGATATTTGTAGTCAATATGATAAAGTGGTATATCTTGATTGCGATATTTTAGTACGATCTGACATTGCTGACTTATACAATATCAATATGGGTAAAAAAGTAATTATGGCTACCAATGATATAGTCAGCTATCCAGCTAGAACTAAAAATTACAAAATATATGATATTTATCGTAAAGATTATACTAAAAATATTTTAAAAATGCCTGATACTACACAATATTTTCAGGCAGGTATATTGGTATTTAATGTTTCCCAAATGAGAGAAGAAAATTTAACACAAGTATTTCTTAAAAAAATTGAAGAAATAAAAAATCCAATATGTCATGATCAAGATATATTAAATACATCTTGCTACGGGAAAGTATTGTATATATCACAAAAATGGAATTTTTATAACTTTTTTAATGAAGAGAGCTTAAAATCTAATTATATTCGCGGACGCTTTAATGATATTCCTAAGGATTTACAAGGAGATTATTTATCAGCTCAAAAAGATCCAAAGTTAGTACATTTTGCAGGGAATCAAAAAGTTTGGTTCTCAAAGCATTTAAGTTTTGGAAATGAATGGTGGCAATGTGCAAAAAAGACTCCTTTTTATGAAGAGATTGTTAATCGCTATAATAGCTATCAAAATAAAAACAGTAAAGCGCAGTTAATCGTCTCATTGACTTCGTATCCTGCCCGTATCGAAACGGTAAATCAGACCATTAAAAGTATTTTAAACCAGTCAATAAAAGCTGATAAAGTTATTTTATGGCTTGCTCCTGAGCAATTTCCTAATAAAGAAAAAGATTTGCCTGAACAGCTACTGTCGTTACGAGCAAAAGGTTTAACAATTGATTGGTACCATGATATAAAGTCTTATAAAAAGCTTATTCCTACTTTAAAGAAATATCCTGATGCCATTATTGTTACAGCCGATGATGATAATATTTATGCCGTCAATTGGTTGGAAAAATTATACAACAGTTATATAAAACATCCACAAGATATTAGTTGTCATCGTATAACAAAATTTATTAATAATGGTAGTCATTTTTCAATTATTACAGGGGGACATGATTATTATAAAAAGTCAAGTTATTTAAATAAACTAGTTGGATTAGGTGGTGTTTTATATCCGCCTCATTGTTTTTATAAAGATATACTTAATGAAGATTTAATTATGAAATTGGCTCCAACGAATGACGATCAATGGTTTTGGTTTCAGGCAATGTTGAACCATGTTAAAGTTAGGGTTGTAGATAATCCAATTATTGCAGCCAATTATGTACCAGGATCTCAGCAGGTTGGGTTGTGTAAAGTTAATGATCAAGGTCAAAATTTATTTTGGGCTGATTATAAAAGGATTATCAATTACTATCCCGAAATACGAGATATAATGAATAAGGAAAGCAAACAATTTAAAATTCAGCCTGTTGATAATAAATACTTGTCAGATTTAAAAAAATGGTACATGAGTATAACCGGAAAATATTTGAATTTAGATAATCCAAAAACATTTAATGAAAAAATACAATGGCTTAAACTCTATAATTCAACGCCGATTAAGACACGCTTGGCCGATAAATATTTAGTTTGCGATTGGGTGAAGGAAAAAATCGGTGAGCAATACCTTATCCCTCTTTTAGGTGTATACGATAAATTTGATGATATTGATTTTAATAAACTACCTAATCAATTTGTAATTAAATGCAACCATGGCGCAGGGTGGAATATTATTGTTAAAGATAAGTCAAAACTTGATTTAGCAGAAGCTAAAGCCAAAGTAGATAAATGGATAAGTACCAATTTTGCCTTTTATTATGGATTTGAATTGCACTATAGAGATATAAAACCACGTATTATTATTGAAAAATATATGGAAGACGACAGTGGTAATTTACGCGATTACAAATTTTTATGTTTTGATGGAATAGTAAAATATATTTGGGTTGATGGTGAACGTTATAGTGAACACAAAAGGAATTTATACGATTTAAAGTGGAATCTACTCAATAAAAAAATAGGTGAAGGAAAAATTTATCAAAATATAAAAAATTGTCCTAAGCCATATAATCTGGATAAAATGATTGAATTTGCAACGCTTTTGTCTAAAGGATTTTCTTTTGTTAGGGTAGATTTTTTTGAGGCCAATAAGAAATTGTATTTTGGAGAGATGACTTTTACGAGTGCATCTGGAACTCACATTACAGAACCTAAATCATTTATATTTGAATTGGGAAAAATGATAAAGCTCCCTAAACTTGCATATGATATAAACACTGGAGAATATTATAAATTACCAAAGAGAAGTAAAATTAAACCATATTTACTACTACCGTATAATCTGTGTCAAAAGGTATATTGGAATTACAAAGAGAAAAAAATCCAGAGAAAATATATACAAAAACAACTTTTATCTTCTCGTATTGATATAAAAAACAACGGAACAGAACAAAATAGAGTAAAAATTATAGCTTCTAATTGTAAGATAGAAACCCCTTCTTGGTTTACGAATGCACAAGGTGTTGGACAAGTTGTTGAATATAATAATCGTATTCAAAAAATGACAATTAAAGTCATTCAAGATGGTCGGTTATATTTTGCTTTTAGGGGGATTTATAAGCATATAGGAGAAAAAAATCTACCTATTTGGATTGACTATAAATCAATAAAAATTGATGGTAAAGAGATTTTGTCGGCACCAGTTCAAGTGTGGCGCGATAAACCATATCGCTATGAAATACCGGTAAAAGACGGACAGACAATAGAGATTGAGGCTATACAAGGTTTTCATCAATATACAAAGCAAGAACTCAAAGAATTAATATTAAAACTCAATCCAAAATCTTATTATATTCAAAAGAATATTGATAAGCTTATTTCTAAAATTTATAACAAGATCAAAGTTAAACCGCAAGAAAAAAAATGCAACAGAGCTAGAGATGGTCTCTTTTCTATAACCAAAAAAGATTATTCTAAAGAAATTTGTCTGCTAGGTATTAAATTTAAGTTTAAAAATAAACAGAAACAGCTTTTGTATGTGTTGGAAAAAAATCGAGCAGAAATGATTAATGTGGCAGAAATTTTAGAGAAAATTTTAGTCTGCAAAATGGATACGCAAAATGCAATAAAAACATTAGAAGGAATACAAAATAAGGCAATTGAAAATATTGAAGAAGTCAAGCTTCAGCAGTATAAAAATTATTCAGAATTAAATTTTGCAGATCTGCTACATGATAGTATGCAAAACAGAGATTGGCTTAAGGATAAAAACTTTTCTTTGTATCTCGGAGCTGCAAACTATAGTTTTATCTATACATTATTTAGGGTTTTAGATAATGTTAATCCTCAGAATATTTTAGAAATGGGAATGGGGCAGACATCAAAACTAACTTCACAATATGTTGCTTATAAAAATCAAAATGCGACGCTTGATATTATTGAAAATGATGCAGATTGGATAGATATATATCAGTCTCAACTACCATTAAATGAAAGGGTCAAAATACATCTCTGCAATTTGGAATTTTTTGAATTTAAAGGTGTTGAAAATCGTAAATACAGAGCATTAGATAATGTTATAAAAGATAAAAAATATAACCTTGTTATAGTAGATGGACCATTGGGAAGCAGACAGCTATTGCCTCGCTCTAATATTATTGATATAGTTATGAGTAATCTGGCAGATGATTTTATAATCATTTTTGATGATGCGGAAAGAAAAGGCGAACAAGAAACAATCTCTCAAACGAAAGCAAAATTAACAGAATTAGGAATTGAATTTACAACCCAACAACGTGATGCGCTAAAATCCCAATTTATAATATTTAGCAAATCATTTAATTTTGCCAGATATTTATAAATAATTTGGAGGCAATAATATGAAAAAGTATATTATATCACTATGTGGAATATTTATTGTATTATCAATATTTTTTCTGTTAAATAAAGACAGCTGGATTTATAAAGATAATCCAACAACGGCGCGTGTTGATATGCTGGAATATGCAACTAAGGACGCTCCTTGTTTTGACGTAATGATAAATAATAAGAAGCAATCTAAAGCAGATCATTTAGCTAAAAACGGTAATCAAGGTTATGTGACAGAGTATGACGGAAAAAGGCAACATTTAGAGCTTCTAATTAAACGAGATAACTGTAAAATTAATTTTATACTTCGTGGAATTTGGGATCCTATATACAAGGATAATCCTTCAAAGGGATTAATTAAACATTGGGTAGAATACACAAATTTTTCTATTAATGGTAAAGAGATTATTGCTGAACCTGTAGCTGTTTGGCATAATAAACCCTTTCGCTATTCTATCACAACTGATAAAGGAGATAAGCTTAATATCGATTTGAAATATAAAAAATATTATGTTCCTCAAAGTATGGAAGAAAAAGGAATTATCTATATTATTTGTATAGCATTGCTTATTGCTGGGTATTTTTTGATTTGGCAGAGAAAATATATAGGGGGGGGAATTTGTATCGCGTTTTTATTCACTGCGCTTACAATTAAATTGCTTGATTATCAGGAGATTAAAGTAAATATTTATGGTTTTGTGATTTTGGTAACCTCATATTTTTTATTTACCTATAAACTTGGAAAATATCTTTCTCGTTTTAAAATAGAAGAACATCATTCGCGCATTGATATTGTCTTTTTGACCGTATTTTTTATATTATTATTTGTACCAATGTTGCATATTTCTGATGCGGAAAAATCCGAACAGGAAAACAGAATGCTTGCGAAATACACACCTTTAATTGATTATTGGGGGGGGTACAACTTAAAATACGGTAAAAATTTTGACGCTTGGTTTAGTGATAGATTTTGGGGAAGAGATGAACTTATAAAGGTATATTATAAAATAAAAAAGATAAACAAATACACCATAACAGCAAAAGCATCTAAGCTTAAAAATGATTGGTATTTCAACGATAATGAATTATCAACTCTTACCATATCAGAAAAGCAAAAAGTGCAATATAAAAAAAATATTCAGTATCTACTGCAATTTTGTAAAGAAAATAATATTAAATGCTATATGGAAATTGTACCTGCTAAAATATATTACGCAAAAGACGGATTGATAAATAATAAACTAAAAGAATATAATGATACTCTACCTCAATTTATCAAATATATAAAAGAAACTTTAAATTTTGAGATTATTTATCCGCTTGATGAGTTAAAAGAAGCAGATAAGAGCGATTATGTATATTTTAAAACAGATCATCATTGGACTGATTGGGGAGCATATATAGGGTATCAAGCTTTATTAAAGCAGTTAAAAAAAGACTTTCCAGATATTTATGAAGCAAAAGAAGGAGATTTTGATATTTCTTATAGTAAGAAAGTCAGAGCGGAAGCGGATAGAAAGTATTGGCAAGGATATACTTGCAATTTGCTACATCAAAATCAAGATTGCTCCCTTAATATTGATTACAAATATTATGATGGCAAAAATAAACATATTAATGCAATATCATATGGAGAATTTCACAATTCTGATGGTAAATATAAGGCCTTATTGATAGGGAATTCTTTTACAGAAAATTTTAAGCCTTTTCTGGTTTATTCATTTAAGGATATAAAAAGATTTCGTTGCAATACTGCATCATATGACGATCTAAAATTATCGCGCTGGAAAAAAGAAATTTTAGAATTTAAGCCTGATGTACTCATACTACTATTTCAAGAAATCTATACCGATAAACTGCGAACCATAAAGGACTAAGCCATGCTATTTTCATCGATGACATTTGTTTTTATGTTTTTACCGATTGTTTGTGCCATTTATTTATTGGTGCGTCCGGAGATAAGAAACTATATTCTTCTTGCTGCCAGTATGCTGTTTTACGCTTGGGGAGAGCCGAAATATCTGGCAATTATGATTTTAACAATACTTGTGAATTATACGGGGGCAAATTATATCAGCCGCAGCCGTAACCTTATACATCGCAAGTTGCTTTTGGTTGCGACGATTTTGGTAGATTTGAGCTTTCTGTTTTATTTCAAATACTTTAATTTTGTGCTGGATAACATCAATCATCTTTTTCATACGCATATCGATTTTATTGATGTCATCATGCCGATTGGAATATCATTCTACACATTTCAGGCACTCAGTTACGTAGTTGATGTATACCGAGGGGAGGTCAAGGCTCAGCGGGATATTTATAAGCTGGCTTTATATATAACGCTTTTTCCGCAATTGGTAGCTGGTCCGATTGTCAAATATCATGATGTGGCTGAACAGATTTCCTGCAGAACGGTTACCTTCGATAAAGTTGCGTATGGGGTGAAGCGTTTTATTATCGGATTGGCAAAAAAAATGCTGATTGCTAATACATTAGGAGCTGTTGCCGATAAAATTTTTGCGCAGCCGGTAGAACAGTTTGACACGCTTACCGCCTGGATTGGTGCCATAGCTTACACTCTACAGCTTTATTACGATTTCAGCGGTTACTCGGATATGGCTATCGGATTAGGTTCCATCTTTGGGTTTAAGTTCTTAGAAAACTTCAACTATCCGTATATTTCTAAGTCTATCACCGAGTTTTGGAGAAGATGGCATATCTCCCTTTCTACATGGTTTAAAGAATATTTGTATATCCCGCTGGGAGGGAACAGAGTTTCCCAAAGGCGCAATTTGTTTAATCTTTTTGTGGTCTTTTTAGCGACGGGAATTTGGCATGGCGCAAGTTGGAACTTTGTCTTTTGGGGATTGTGGCACGGGATATTTATCATTTTTGAAAAAATTACCGGCTGGCATAAAAGAAGTGGTGGTTTAAAAATCAATATAGCGCAGCATCTTTATACAATATTCGCATTTGTTATAGGATGGGTGATGTTCCGCGCCGATAATATGGCGTACGCGTGTGAGTATATCAAGAATATGTTCGGTCTGATTGCAGAACATCAGATTACGTATAAATTGCCTTATTATATTGATAATATTGAAATTATAGCCTTTACGGCGGCTGTCTTTTGCGCCATGCCCTTATTCAAAGGGATGCTTGATATCAAATATAAACATAAAGTTCTGCGGACACTGGTGAACGTATGGCTGATTTTATTATTTGTCCTGTCTTCGGCGGAAATTGCAGCATCTACGTATAATCCTTTTATTTATTTCAGATTTTGATTTAAGCTTTGCCTTCTGTCGTATGAAGATGCGTTTAAAGCACCAAAGTTCCCCTTGCTATTTTAGCAGCTCCGGTCTATATTAAACGGCATAACAACCGGCAGACGGAGGGAAATATGCAGGAAAACGCTTTATATACGATAACGAACGGTCTTTATGTATTGTCTGTACAAGACGAGGAGGGGTACGCCGGCTCTTTGGTCGATGCCGTAAGTCAAATCGCCGTTTCGCCGTACCTGATAATGGTGTCATGTATGAATAACAGCCATACCAAAAGCTGCATTGAAAAAGCCGGCGAGTTCGGCATAAGCGTTCTGGCGAAAGAAACCGACCCGTTTGTCGTGGCAAATTTCGGCTATCAGAGCAGCCGCGACGTCAAAAAGTGGCAGAACATACCCTTTGCGGAAATCGATGGCTTGCCGTATATTTCGGATGCTTTGGCCAAAATCAGGGTACGGGTTGTCAACAAACTGATATATGCGAGCAATACGGTGTTTATTGCCGAGGTTGTTGATGCGTTTGACAGCCGCTCCGGCGAGCCGCTGACCTATAAATATTATCGCGACGGGTTTAAGGAACAGGTCGCCATTGCTTTCAGCGCGTATAAAGCCGGGCGTTCGGCCGGTAATGCCGCTTGTAAAAAGTCCCAAACGGCAATGTCTGCGTCATCTTCATCATCCGCAGCTCAGCCGTCATCGCCGGCCTCTGCCGAAAAACGCTGGACATGTACGCTTTGCGGCTATGTTTACGAAGGAGATATCCCGTTTGAAGAACTGCCGGATGATTGGCGCTGTCCGTTATGCGGTGTCGGCAAAGATATGTTTGAACTGCAATAGCCATGGCCTCAAAAGAGTTGACAAAAAACAAGATGATGCTATAATCAACCCAATTTAATAATTATTAAAATATAATTTATGGAAACAATCTTCATTTTTGCCTTGTTTATCTTGGCAGTATTTGGCAGAGTGGTGCACAGAAAAATGGATTCCCGCAAACGTCAGCAGAAGTATGCGGAGTATTGTCGTAATCGTGCGGAATTTTACCGCCAGGAACGGTTAAAGATTATCAATTCGTTTTGGCGAAAGTATCGCAGCGGCACATATCCGGTGGATGTCTTGCTGCATCGGCTGAAGGAAGGTCTTTGCTTTAACAGCGGCGGTTCAACGGAATGGCAGGAAGAGTTTGCGCAGGTCGTCGACGAATTAAACAGGGAAAGTGCTGACGAACAGCAGCGCTTTTATCAGGAGAGCCAAACGGTTTCTTCTTATACGGACGGCATAAATCTTGATGCTTATTATCGGATTTTCGGGCTGACGCCGGAAACGCTGACTGCGGAAAGCCTGAAAAAGGCGTATCGCTCCTTGTGTCTGCAATATCATCCCGACCGCAACAAACAGCCTGATGCCGCCGTCAAATTTGACAAGGTGCAGCGCGTTTATGAAACCCTGCAACGGGAGCTGGCGCATAAAAACGCATAACGTCAACCCTGGCCAAAGCGTCTGTTATGTCCCAGGCACTCTTCCAGACAAATGTTCGCACAGCCCCAAACACTATCACCAATCGAAACGCCCGCGATAAAATCACGCGGGCGTTTTTTCTTGTCGTCCGGGAGTTGTGCCGTTTCCCGCCCCGGGCTTGATTTGGCAGCTTAAGGCCGAGGGGCAGGATATTCCGGCTTACTGTGCTTTCGGGTATCCGGCGGCTTCGGTCATCACGACTTCATAATCGCCATCAAGCCCAAGCGCCTGTTTGATTTCCGCCCGGTCATACAGGCCGCGGACAACGCATTTCAGCCCTGCTGAAGCGCAGTACAAACTGGCGTTTTGGTACATTGACCCGGCGTGCATTTCGCCGTATTTCTTGTCTTTGGTAACAAACAGCAGGTGAACCGGCGCATCGCCCGCGAATTTCTGCTCTTTTGCCAGAAACGGGCGCAGGTCTTCGCTGCCGAGCTGAACCAGCGTGTTCTTTGCCGCGTCGTAACGGTAGGAACCTGTGGGCAGCAGGACATACAGGTCGATATCCTGCCGGTTGCGCGCCGTCGGGACAACGCGTTTGCCGTCTTCGGAAGAAATTCCCCATGTTGCCCACAGCAAATCTGCCAAAACCTGGTCGGAAAGCATCTTGGTGTCAAAGGTTCTTCCCGAACGCCGGGCCGCAATCGCCTCCATCAGGGGCATACCGCCGTTTGCCGTATGTTCCGGCAGCTTAATGTCCGCCGCATTGGCTGTTCCCGCTGCTAACATCATCATTGCTCCTAAAATAACTTTTTTCATATCGCCTCCATAAAATAATTCAAACGCCTTTAAAATATAATCCCGGGAATAAAAAAAATCCTTCTCCGTTTCTGTTTTTTCCACAGCAATCGGCGTTTTCTCCCGTTGTGGCCGGTTTCTTTGCGCAACAATCCGTCCCGCCGGCATAACTTCGGTTCTGTTTCGGTTTCTGCCAATGCTGTCAAGCCTCTGTCTTTTTTGAAATTTGTCAAAAAATATTGACAAAATAAAAACGCATTTTATAATAAAAGCAATTTTTTAATTATTAAAATATCATTTATGGAAACATTTAGCTTAGATTATGCATTATGCACGTGCCTGTTGCTTTTTGCATTAGGCTGCGGAGTATGGTTTTATTTCTTCTGCCGGGCGCAGAGAATAAAAAAGGTTTTACAAACTCTGGGCAGTGCTGCCGAGGTATATGCCGGCATTCTCCGGCAGGAAAAGCTGCGGCGCGAACAGGCGTATCGTGAGCAGCTCCGCCGCGAAGCAGAAAGACGCCGTCAGGAAGAGATTCGTCGTGAACAGGCTTTCCAGGAGGCTGAACGGGCCAAAGCTGAACAGGAAAAAAACGAAGCTGAGATTAATAAAATCAAGGTGCTGTTTAACGGCATTTGGCTGACGCCTCAGCAATTCGGTTTTTTGCAGCAAAATCCGGTGGGAAACCTGCGCGGGGCTGAATTACGCCGTTATCTTGCCAGGCTGGCAGAGTGCAATCCCTTGTTTGCCGAATACCGTCAGGAAGGCAGTTGCGGGCAGAAAGGCGGAACCGAAAATTCCGGCTCCGGACAAAACCGTGCGGGGCAGGGAACTTCGTCTTCGCAGAATTCGGCGCAGGGCAAAAGTGCCGGGACGTCTGCGGCCGCACCGAACGCATATTACCGCATTTTCGGGTTGACGCCGGAAACATTGACTGAAGGCAGCCTGAAAGCGGCTTATCGCGATTTGGTCAAAAAGTATCATCCCGATACGAACCGCAGTCCCGATGCCGCGGAAAAATTCCGCAAGGTAAAGAAAGTGTATGCCTATCTTCAGGAAGAGCTTCGCCGCAAGGAGTGCAGCAGGAGCTATGCCTGCTGATAATCGGACGCTTGCCGTCCGCCGGGTGTACGACACCAAAAAAAGAGGCGTTCCCATAAGGGAACAGCCTCTTTTGTTTTGGAATAAACCACCTTCTTTACCAATCAAAATCACCATAGGATCTACCCGAATAATGGATACGTCCGGTAATACAACCTCTTCTTGTCGGAGCCGATAAATCTGCACCTTCACTGGCATAGGTACCTTCAAACTGGTAAGCGATTTCGTCAAAAGCAAAGCTGGCAAACTTGCAAGCGTTTTGTGCCGTTATAACGCAGCTTGCGCCGACAATTTTCGCTGCTCCCAAACCGATTTTAGTCGCAGTTTTAACGCCGAATCCGGCAGCTTTGGCAAACTTTTTCAGCGTTTTAAACTGTTCCAGTTCTTGTCCCGAAACATTGCGGATAAAGTCGTTGCCGTAAATGCCGTAGTCGAACGTGCGTTCTTTTGCCAGAAATTCCAGCATCTCGGAAGAAAAGTCCTTTCCCCATGCTTCGTAGACATTGTCCGGCAGCAGGATAATGCGCTGTCCGCCGGGTTTGAAATTCCGGCTGTTGACAACGTTCCGTGCGTTAAGCACGTTTCCGTCGGCGTCAACCGAAAACAGCCTTTCGCCGCGGACATAACGGTGGCGGAGTTCTGTCTGGTTCTTGGCCAGCAAAATTGCCTGTTCAAACGGAATGTCCGCAAAGCCGACTTTCAATTCCAGTTCGGAAACGCCGGGATACAAGCTCTTTTCGCCTGTTTCGCGGGCATAATAGCCTCGTTCAAAGCAGCGCAGTTTTTTGTCTTTGGCAATTTCGTGGTAATGCCCGTTGGCAAGCAGCGTCGCAAATTCGTGGAACAGCGGCTGCAGGTTGCCGTAGCCGTTAAGTTTTCCCAAAATCGGGTCGCAGTAGTCAAGGCTGACCGGCGAACCGTTCATCACGCAGTGAAACGGAATAAAGTGGTCGTACGTTTCGTCTTGCGCCAGAACCAGCGTTTCCACGTTGGCATCGGTCAAAAGCCGCCAGTTCTTAGGGCTGATGTCGGGATAACCCCGTCTCAGTTTTGCTGTTTCTTCGGGGAAGAAACGGGCAGCGGCTTCAAAGTCAATTCTCATCCAGTCGCGCATCGGCGGCGTGCGGAAACGGTTGACCAGCGCAATCGGGTCGGCTTTTTGCATAACGCGCCGCCCGTTGGCGTAGTAGCAGATAATCCGGTCGGAATAAACCTTTGCCATCGGAATGTTGCAGGCAAAGCCGAGCAGCGATTGCAATGAGTAGTTTCCCGCGTCAAAAACCAGCATGTTGCCGATTTTCAATCCCCAGACGCGTTCGCGCAGCACCAGCAGGTTTCCCTGGCCGGTAACGGAAACGGGCAGAAGGCGGGTCCTGGTTCCCGCTCCAAGTTGCAGTGCCCGGTCTCTTAAAGTATTGACAAGTTCCGGAGATTTGCACTCGGATTTGATGACGGCAGTATTGCCGGCAGCTTGGTGAAGCTGTTGCAATTGCAAAATCGACTGGACACACATCCAATGTGCCTGAGCCAAAGTTAAGGATGTTTTTTCCATAAAGAATAATTTTAAGAATTAAAAAACATAAATTTATAAAATAACAGCCTGATTATATCCAAAATAGCAAAAGAGTCAATACTTTTGTCTAAAAAAACTTTAACATGTGCGTTGACAAACGTTCAAAAAAGCGTCACAATAACTTCTATAGGAGAATACAACCGCGCATGGCGCTCATAACCGCTCGTCGGAAAAGCAAAAGCGCAAGGACAGGGAGAAGAAGAAATGGAGCAGAAAGTCTGTTTGATAACCGGAGCAACGGGATTTGTCGGGCAGTATATCCTGAACGAACTGATTGCATCGGGACGCAAGGTTTTGGCTTTGGGCGATTCTGAAGACGCGTTCAGCCCGTTGGCTGCCAACAACCGCCTGATAAAGGCGACGTCGGCGCTTCCCATTTCTGCCGCGGCGTTTAAGGAACATAACGTGCAGTTTTGCTTTGGCGACATCGCCGACATATCTTTTCTGGCTTCAATATTCAATACAGCCGCCAAGAACGGGATAGAAATCGAGTTCGTCCTGCACCTTGCGGCCGTCCGGAAAGGTCGCCGGGCCGTCAGCAGCGACGGCACCGCTAACCTGCTGGAAGTCTGCCGCGCCTACTGGCAGAGCAATCCCGATACGTTTAAGGGCTTTTTCTATGCTGCGGGCGAGGGGGATTTGATGCGCAAATTCTCGCAGAAAGACGGCTTTCCCGTTAAGTTCTACCAGCTGCGCCACAGTTTTGCCGAAAACGGCGGCAAATCCGATACCGGAGAAAATCTGTACCGCCTGTTCACGCCGGTGGACATCCCGTTTCTGAAAAAGTATCAGAGCCGCAGCGTCGGCAAAAGCGCGCCGGTCAGCGACAACGATTATATCCGCGAACTGTCGCAGGCTGTGGGGCGTTTGCTGAACAATATATAAGGAGCCGCCGGCGCAATGTATAAGCGTTTTTCGGTCGAGCAATAAGCCTGCAACACATCCGCACGCCGTCAGTGCATCTGTAAGTCGCCAGCACATCATATAAGCCATCGGCGGATCGGACATATATAAGCCGCCTGTACGCAGAAGGGCATAGCCTGTTAAACACAGGTTAGGAAAATTTTTTTATTGCCGGTAACTGCTGGCAAAATCCGCATATGTGCCGCAGCACTATAATTTTCCGTCCGTTTCGCAGGAAAGCGTAAACGCGGATTATAAAACGCAAAAGACAAGGTATTTTAAATAAAAAATCCTGCGGCGAACTAATCAGCCCCTCGGGACTTTTTACACATGCAGCTTTTCGGGAACATTTTAACCGGGAACATTTTAACCGGGAACATTTCTACCGAAAACATTTCAATCGGGCGGGGAGTTATTATACTAAAGATTTTTGACAAAAAGTCAAATGTTTTTTCTTTCGTTAATAAAAAATTAAGCATTGACGCTCCAAAACGCTCCGGTTATATTTTTTTTCGTGAGTTGCAAATCTTTGCCGAAGGAGGAAAGTATGAAATTAAGCAAAGTTACGGCAGAACTCCTGGACTATATTCAAAAAGGCGTGTCATCGTCGCCGCATACGGTTGTTCGCACTGTAAACGCGTTGGGCAGCGGACCGTTGGCATATCGGACTTTTGGCGGCAATGTGCAGAATTATGCCGCTATTGACGAACAGGCGCTTGAAAAGGCGTTCGGCAGCCACTACCTGCTGACCATGATTGCCCAGGGATTGATAATCCGCCGCATTTTATATCCGGAATCCGGCAGCTGCCATACCCTTTATTGCGATAAGGCGATATATGGCTTTTTCGCCCGGCACGGGCTGTTGGACTGCGGCGTTTGGAGCCATGTCGATTACGAAACGCTTGAAAGGAATATTACGCCGGAAAATACCGATTACCGCATATATTATTCATATTCCAAACCGGATGCACTGTTGAAAGAAGCTGAACTGGCGGGGGAACAAGTCCCCGTTTTTTTTGTGGATACCGACCTGATTTTAAAGAAACGCCATGACGTGATAATTCCCGGTGCAGCTTCGGTCAAAGCGGCCTATTCGCATCTGGAGCAAATCGGCGGGGAATGCTATCCGCCTTTTGCGTCGCTTCATTTTCCCGAAGGCTGCAAACTGCCCCCGGTCAATGAATCGCTTCCTGCTGTCAATACCTGTCTGATGTTTTTTAATGATAAGGGGCTGCTCCGGGAATGGGGACGTTTTTTCAAAGAACTTTTCATTAATAATTGGATAAGGGGAGAATTGGCACCGGAAGTCATTTCCCGCCAGTTGCTGGGGATTGACCAGCGTACTTTTCCGTTTGTCTGCGATTGGCGCGGCATATGGGGAACGCCCGCAGTCGTGCCGTTTCTGGACATAATCTGGGAACCGCCGTTTTTTATTGACTGCAAAACCGGCCGTCGTGCCGAATGGCATTATTATACGCTGGAACACCATCCCGAACATCCGGACTGGCATCAGGATATTATGCATACCTGGATTAACAAGAAGAATGTGGAACGCGATGCAAAATTCCGCCGTTATCAGGGGCTGATGATGCTGGAAATGATACTGGCTCTTAATCCCGAAGCCGAAAAGCCGCTGCGTACGTTTGCCAGTCTGCGGGAATATTTCTCCCTTTATGATACCGGAAAGGGAGTAGAAACCTTGCTGGCGGAAGGTGTTGTCTCGGCAAAGATGGATAAAAGCCTTTAACCGCGGAGGGGGAGATGGAAAAAAGGATGAAAGTATGTCTGGTAACCGGAGCCACCGGTTTTATCGGGCAGCATATGTTGGCGGAACTGGCCGCAGCGGGGCGCAAAGTGCTGGCGCTTGGCAAACCGGAAGAAGTCTTCTGCACCGCCGTTTTACAGGATGCCGGGATTCGTACTGCGGCAGCGTTCCCGGTTTCGGCAGCGGCGTTTGCCAAAAGCGATGTACAGTTTTGCTTTGGCGACGTGGCGGACGGAAAATTTATCGAATCCGTTTTTGCTGCCGCGGAAAAAGGCGGGATGGATATTGAGTTTGTCCTTCATTTTGCTGCCTGCGCCACGATTCAGAAAGCGCAGGAAAACGGAAGGGAAGCCTGGCGGACGAATTATGACGGAACAAGGAATGTCCTTGCAGCGGCGCTGCGGCGCTGGCAGCGGCACGACAGTTCGTTCCGGGGATTTTTTTACGCTTCTACGGACAAGGTTTACGGCGAAGGCAGCCGCAGTTCGTACCATGAAAGCGATGAACTGCGTCCGCTGTCATGTCCGTATGACGCCTCTAAGGCGCGCGCCGATGAACTGGTGCGCTCCGTTGCCCGGAAGAGCGGTTTTCCGGCGGTCGTATACCGCTTTTGCAATGTTTACGGTCCGGGCGATTATCACAAGAGCCGGATTGTTCCAGGGACGCTGTATCGCCTGCTGTATACCCAAACCGCTCCCGTGCTGAAGAAGTACCGGACACCGTCGGGCGGGGCGGAATCTTTTTACCGTGATATGATTTATGTCCGCGATTTAACCCGTGCCGTCGCCATGCTGCTTGACCGGCTGGAACGGGGAGGAAGTCTGGGGCGGATTCTGGGCGAGGCCTTTAATCTCGGAACGTCCAACAGTTATGCCATGGGCGAGGTTATCGGCCGGTTGTCCGAATATGCCGGCAGAAAAATCGCTCCGCGCGAAGAAATTGTTACGGCAGGCGAAATAAAGAACCAGTGCATGGATTACGGAAAGCTGAACCGGGAACTCGGCTACGCGCCGCGTTACACGCTGGAAAAAGGGCTTAAGGAAACCGCCGCCTGGTATATAGATCATAAGGAGGAAATTGATGGCCATTTTGTCTGAACCTGGAAAAATTCTGATTACCGGCGCCACACACGGTATCGGCAAAGCTGCCGCCGAATTGTTTTGTTCCCGCGGCTGGGAAGTGTATGGCATTTCGGGAAACGGGGAAGACGGCCGCGGCGCCGCGATGGAAAAAACGCTGCCCGGATTTCATTACCGCGTTGCCGATGTCAGCAATGAGCCGGAAATTTCCGCTTTGCTCGGCCGTATCGGGCAGCTTGATGCCGCGTTTAACAATGCCGGCACGGGAATAGCGCCCCAAAAACTCCCTGAGGCGGATATTGCCCGCGCCCGCCGCGTGATAGATGTCAATCTGGTCGGAACCCTGATATGCATGAAGCATGAAATTGCGCACATGCCCGGTTCCGGGGTGGTGGTAAACAACGCCTCGCTGGCAGCGTTTAAGGCGGCAACCGGAGCCGATATGTCGTACAGCGCTTCCAAAGCAGGCGTTTTGGCATTGACTGCCGAAGCAGCCGCCAATCCGGAATTTGCCGGGCGCGTTTCGTTTTTTTCCATAGCGCCCGGTTATATTGAAACCCGGATGACAGCCGCTGACGATAAAGAGGCGCAGAAACGGAGGCTGCCGTCGCGGCGTTTGGGACAGCCGGCGGAAGTGGCTGCGCTGGTATATAATATTATAACCAATCATTATGCTTTTACATCGGGACAATGCTTTAACTTTGACGGAGGAGCGTTTTTAATATGAGTTTTGATTTGACCGAACTGAACGGCAGAAAATTATATGAGCGGGAGGCTGGCATTCTGTTGCCTGTAATGAGCCTGCCCGGAAAATACGGCATAGGGGATTTGGGTAACGAGGCGCGCTGGTTTATCGACGTGCTGCAAAATTCGGGACAGCAGCTCTGGGCCATGCTGCCCAACGGCCCGGTCGGCTACGGCAACAGCCCGTATCAGAGTTTGAGTTCCTGTGCCGGCAACCATTATTATATTTCTCCCGACAAATTGATGGAGGAGGGGCTGCTGCGTCCGCAGGATTTGTCCGGATTGGACTTCGGTTCCGACCCGGTAGATATAGATTACGGAAAACTGTTTGCCTCGCGGGAAAAAATGCTTCGCCGTGCTTTCGGGCGCTGGATGATGCAGGGCGGACACCAGTCGGACGATTTTTTGGCCTTTCGTTTTAAAAACCACGGCTGGCTTGACGACTACGCCATGTTTATGTCCGTCAAAGGCAGGCTGGAAAATGCCCCTTGGTACAAATGGCCCGACGGATTAAAGTTCCGCGAAAAAAATACGATGTGCAATCTTCGCCGCAACCTTAACGAAGACATCACTTTCTGGAGATTTACGCAGTTTCAGTTTTTCCGGCAGTGGGAACAGTTAAAAGAGTATGCTCATCAAAAAGGCGTCAAGCTGATAGGAGATATGCCGTTTTATGTAAACCACGACAGTGCCGACGTCTGGAGCCGCCGCGAGTTGTTTGACTTAAACCCCGACGGCAGCATCAAGCTGTTTTCAGGCATTCCGTCAGGTGACAGGGACATCCGCTGGGGCAATCCCTGCTATGACTGGGATAGAATGAAAGCGAAAAATTACGATTGGCTGGCGGAACGTATCCGCATCGGCGCCGGGATGTATGACATTATGCGCATCGACCATGCCGTGGCGTTTGTCCATTATTACGGCATCAAAGACGACGGTGCGCGCGGCGTATGGTATCCGGGGCCGGACAGTGACAGGGCATCAGCCACCGGCATTATCGACAGTGTTGCCCGGGAACGCAATATGGATATTATTGTCGAAAACCTCGGCAATAACAATCAGCGAACGCATGATTTGTATGACCAGCTGAACTGGCTCGGTATGCGCATTTTTCAACATACCGTCGGCGATATGCATTACGGGACGCGCAATATTCACCTGCCGCAGATGTATCCGCAGAATGTCGCGGCATACACCGGAACGCACGATAATGAAACATTGGCCGGCCTTCTGGCGCACAAAAGTGATGGCGAACTGGAGTACATGATGACGTATCTGAAGGCTTCCAAACGCGAGGATTTGGTCTGGAACGCCATTGACGCCCTGTATAATTCTTCGGCGGCAAAAGTCATCATTCCGGTTCAGGACGTTATGTCGTTGGGCAACGAAAGCCGGATATGCTATGAACACGATTTTGAAAAATCCTGGCGTTGGCGTCTGGATAAAATATCCAGTATCAGCGAGGTCATGCAGAACCGTCTGCGCGGCATTGCCGTTTTGTCGGGGCGGGGTCATATGGACGACGCGCGGATTAAAAGCAGCGGCTGGAAGGAAATATACCGCAAGGCACGGATAGACCGTTACGGACGGTAGGGCAGGCGGCGGAAAACCGCCGGGTCGCCGAAAAGTATATTCAGGAAAACGAGGAGAATAAAATGAAACATGCGGAAAAATATATCAACGGAGACAGCTACAACCGTTCCGCCGGGATTTTGCTGCCGGTCTTCAGCCTGCCGTCGCCGTATGGCATCGGCGATATGGGAGAGGGGGCGTACCGGTTTGTCGATATGCTGCGGGAAGCCGGGCAAACGCTGTGGGAGGTTTTGCCTCACGGGCAGACCGGCTACTGCAACAGCCCGTATAAAACCCTCAGCGCTTTTGCCGGAAACCCGTATTTTATTGCGCCGGATATGCTGGAAAAAGACGGTTTGCTCTTGCCGGGGGAAGCGGAACAGTATGACTTTGGTGCAAATTCGGCTGATATTGATTATGGCAGGCTGTTTGCGGCAAGGTTTAAGCTTTTACGTTTGGCGTTCGACAGGTTTTGTGCCCGCGGCGGCAAAAGTGATTCCGGATTTTTGGCTTTCCGCCGCAAAAATGCCGTCTGGCTTTCCGATTACGCCCTGTTTATGGCGTTAAAGGAACACTTCGGCTGGAAACCCTGGAACGAATGGGAAGAAGGGGCGGCTTTCCGTCGGCCGGAAGTACTGCGCGGTTATCGCCGCCGCCTGGCGGTTTCCGTTTTGTTCTGGCAGTTTGTTCAGTACGAATTTTTTTGCCAGTGGCATCAGTTGAAAAAGTATGCGGGACGAAACGGCATAAAAATAATCGGCGATTTGCCTTTTTACGTTGCTTACGACAGTGCCGACGTCTGGAGCCGCCGAAATATTTTTGCCGTCAATCCGGAAGATGCATCCGTAACCTTGTCGGCCGGCGTGCCGGGAGACTGTTTCGCCTCCCATACCCGCAGCTGGGATATGCCGTGCTACGATTGGCCGGCCGCCGCTGCGGACAAATTCCGCTGGCACCTGGAGCGTTTTCGCTTTTATGCCGGTTTGTATGATGCTATCCGCATCGACCATGCGATTGGTTTTGTACGCTATTACGGTCTGGGGCGCGTCGGCGAACGCTGGTATGACGGCCCTGATGCCGAAAACGACGTATTTATCCCAAAACTGACCCGGCTGGCGAAATCCTGCGGCGTGGAACTGATTGCCGAGGATTTGGGCAGCGTTCCCGAACGTGCATATCGTTTGTTTACCAAATACCGCTGGGCGGGCACCAGGGTTCTTCAGTTCGGTTTTGCAAACGGCTACGGTACCGAAACCATCCATTTGCCGTTTTATTATCCGCACAAGTCCGTCGCTTATACCGGAACGCATGATAATCCTGCCTTTGCTTCCTATTTGCAGGGGCTGGAAGCGAAATATCTGCCGTATCTGCGCTATTACCTGCAGGCGTCGCCGCAGGACGACCTCCAAAAACGCTGTATTGAAGAATTGTATCGCTCCGCCGCCGAAAAAGTGATTATTCCGCTGCCGGACATTCTCGGCTTGGATAACCGCGGGCGCATCGCCCATGGCCGGGATTATGCCAAATCGTGGCGCTGGCGGTTGTCTTCGCTGGACGATATTTCGGAAGAAATCCGGCAGTGGCTGAAAAAGCTTGCATTCGCCTATGCCCGTATACCGTTTTCGCATGAACAGGGGAAAGAATATGGATGGAATTGGAAATAGGGGCATCATCGCCCGCATTCGAGCCCGTACGCCGCAGGGATATTGTACGGATGAAGATATCGTCGTCGCATCGGCATCGGGAAGCCGCTTTACCGATGCGGACGGCAAAACATATCTGGATTTTACGTCGGGAATATTTACCAACAGCTTCGGCCATTGTTATCCGCCGTTTGTAGCCGCCGAAATCAGGGCTGCCGGGCTGATGGATAACGTTCACGGCCGGCGGACGGAGGCAGAATGCCATTTTTATGAAGAACTGGCACCGTTGCTGCCGTTGCCGGATTATAAGCTTATCCCGTATAATGACGGAGGTTATGCAGTAGACCGCGGCTTGAGCGACATTATTAATTATTTCGACAAGCAGCGCATTCCGATAGCGGCGTTTCGAGGCGGTTTTCACGGCAAGACGATGGGAACCAAGCTGACAATAAACGAAACCGCGCATGCGGCGCTGTTTGACAATTTTCAGGTGGACTATCCGCATTGTTACCGCTGTCCGTGGCATAAAGAACGCCAAACCTGCGGTCTGCATTGTCTGGGCGAAGTTATTGCAAAACTGAAAGAACGCCGCGCCAAAGCCGTGATTTTTGAACCCGTGCAGGGAGCCGCCGTTGTTGTTCCGCCCCGGGAATTTATGACGGGATTTGCTGATTTTTGCCGGGAAAACGGAATAATTATGTTTGCCGACGAAGTTTTGACCGGCGGCGGGCGCACCGGGTATTTTCTCGCCAGTTACGGGCTGTGGGGAATATGCCCTGACATTGTATCCCTGACTAAAGGATTGGCAAACGGGCGTCCGCTTTCGGTTTTGTGTGAACGGGAATACATCACCGAAAACCCTTATGCCGTCCGCCCCGGCGAGAGGTCTTCGACTTTTGCCGCCCATCCCGTAAATCTTGCGGTTGCATCTGCCGTTCTGGAGGAATTGAAGAAAGGGGAAATTTTCGTTCGTGTCCGCCGCAGCGGCGTCATGCTTCGCGAAGAATTGGAACGCCTTGCTGCAATGTTTCCGTCCGTCGGCGATGTTCGTTCGGCAGGTCTGATGGGCGCCGTGGAATTTGTCAAAAGCCGTAGCGGAAAGGAACCGGACGCCGCTTTGGCGCGGGAAGTCTTTTTCCGGGCGCGGCAGAACGGGCTGGAGGCTATTTTGAGCGGGCACATTCTTCGTCTGGCACCGCCGTTGAACGTTGCCGCCGCTGATTTGGAAGAGGGGATGGCGATTTTGCGCCGGAGTATTGAACAGGTTACAAAGAAAGGATAAAAGATGAACGGTCAGAATTTCTATTGTGCGCGTTTTTATGTTACTTATCGCTGCAATTCGCGCTGCAGCTATTGCAACGTCTGGCAGAATCCCGCCTTCAAAAACGTGCCCGAGCTGTCCGCGGAAGATGCCTGCCTCTTGGTGAAACAATGCCGGGAACACGGCGTCCGCTACATAGATTTTACCGGCGGCGAGCCAACGCTGTATCCGCATTTGGCAGAAGTCATTGAATATGCCAAAAAGCTGGGCATAAAAACCGAGGTAACCTCAAACTGCATTGCCTCTGCCTCTAAACGCAAAATGCTTGAAGTGGCATTCGCCGCCGATAAGTTCAATACGTCGCTGGATACGCTCGACAGTGCTGCATACAGGCAGATACGCGGTATAGATGCCTGTGAAAATGTCAAAAAAACGGTTGCCGAAATTGCTTCCGTGCGGGCGCCGAAAATAATGACTGTCGTTACCGACGGCAATATAAATGAGCTTGACAATATGATATCTTATGCGCAGCGGCATCATGCCCTGATTTACCTGAGCCCGATGTTTCCCTATATGGACAAGGGCGGAACTTACCGTATTTCGGCATATATTTCCGATATAGTCAACCGGATTTTTGATGCGTACACGGTTGTCTTGCTGCATTTTATGGAATTTTTCCGAACTTCTTCTCCGTCGCAGCTGCCGCCTTGTTCGGCCAACCGCCATACGCTGACTTTTGCGCCCGACGGCAGCCTGGTGCTGCCGTGCTATCACGCCGTAAGCGAAAACGTCGCCTGGAACAAAGATTTGAACGCAGCTTTGGACAGTGCCGCTTTTCGCCGCAGTGCCCTTTCGTCCGGCACATTGGAAACCTGCCGCGGATGTTGTGTTATTCCGTATTTCGGCATCTCTTTTAATTATCAGCTGAACAAGTATTTTCTCCTGCAATCGTTTTCCGAAAAGCTGTATCATTTGAAACGCGATTGTCTGAATCCTCTTTTGGATATTTTGCATCCCGACCGTAAACATCTGCTGCAGGAACTGGAAACCATGCAGGAAGTCGTACGGTCGCTTGCCTGTCCGCCGGATATGGAAGCTTACCGCCGGAACGGCGCCTCGCTTTACCCCGTGGAAAAAACGCCGGAAGGTTTTGCCACTCCTCTTTATAAGCAGCCCCTGCCGCCGGAGGTATATGACAGGGAAAGCCGGGCCGCCGACTGTTGGCAGCTGACGCTCGTTCCGCATCATTATTTTGACAAGGTTTGTAACGGGATTTTCCGTCCCATTGCGTCTGCGCTTTCGGAATCCGGTGCGGAAGCAAATTCGCCAGCTGTCGGTCTTCTGCGGGACAGTATGGAGTTTGCCGTCCGTTGGTGGCGTTTTTATACTGCAACGTATTTTCGCCTTTCCCGGCCTTATGACACGACTTTGGACTCAGCCTGGCTGTCCGGCTTTTTGAGGCGGATGGAAACTTTGGAATATCCGGATGCAGCGCGTATTGCCGCTGAGGGCAAAGGGTATCTTCCTGCTGCAGACGAAAAAGCAAAAGTAGCCTGATGCCATACCGTAAAATATAATTAACTGAAATTCCGGATATAATTAACTAACCGGATTTGTAGTTCCGGCGCACTGTCAAAATAAAAAATGAATCCCGCAGTTTCTTTAATTTCGCAAAACACCGCAGATACAAAAAACGGAAGCATAAGCTTCCGTTTTCGCTATTGGTTGTGCTTTCAACCCAAAGTGAGGAAAAATATACAAAATAACGCACTGATTTTACATAATATTAAAAAATATCAAACCATTAGCAAAAATCAGCCACCTCAGACCTTCAAAATCTCGAATCCTCTAAATTGATATACAATTCTATCAAAAAAAGGCAGTACATTACCAAATGAGATGTTGCAATTTTATAAAATACGACTCGTAGTTTATAATTTAATTTTCTGCACGATTGTTCCTCGTGAATTTTAAGTCACTTAATGTATCCTCATTTTGCCCATGTTTTATATGCATAACATAAATTCGTTCGTTATCCACTATACTTTTATCAAACAAATCATAATGTTTTTCGGGAATACTGCCCACATTCTCAAAATCCATAGAAGCTATAGTCCCAGAAATATAATCAGGTATTCTTACAAACTCATCAAATATTGTCTGATCGTAATCTTTAGCCTCTAAAAAACCATATACTTTATCGTCTGGAACTCTTCTATTTAGTAAATTAGCATAACCCAAACGAATAAATTCATGTATAATACCATCTTGAAAATTAATTATCTCATCTCGGTCAGAAATCCAGTAAATATGTTTTGCATTGGCTTTTATTAAAAGAAATTCTATAATTGTCGACATTATATGCACTGTAACGGCTATATTTGACAATGTTTTTGAGGCTATTTTTTTGCGATTAAGATACTCTCTGAATTTTTTTATTTTATGTATAAACTCTTCTTTTTTCTTTTGAGGCCAATTTTCCATATTTTTAATGATTTTATCAATAAGCTGTTTATTCTGCTCAAGATTAAAAATATTATTTTTATCTTCTATCACAAAAGCTACTGAAAAAGAATAAGGCGATTTTTTTATGTATTTGATTGCCTTTTCTGAAATGTTTGTAAAATCTTTAATATCTTTGGGTAAATTATACTTTATGCCGTTCTTTAGCAAATAAGGATGAATAAACGGATAGATTGTAAATGTCATAACATCATGAGGCTTATTTTTATCATCAAGGCAGTAATCGCTAGTAATATACCAAGAATCATTTCTTTTGAAATTATGCTGGAATTTTTTCCATTTTTTTACGAAATCAGGAAAATGTCTTGATAAAATGGTCTTTCTATTCATATAATCACTCAGATTTATTATTTAAATATTCTAAAAAAGCCTGGCACCCCTCAACAATATCCCTGTAAGTCTCGTCAAAATTCCCGGTATACCAAGGATCTTTAATGTTGCGCGGATGGTCTGTAAAATCCAGCAGACGATATATTTTGTGTTCGGTATCCATGCCGACCAATGATTGAATGTCTTCGATATTGCTGTCATCCATTGCCAGGATATAATCAAAATACGCATAATCATGCGGGCGTATACGGCGGGAATAATGCTCTTCAAACGATATATGCATGGATTTCAGCATTTGGCGCGTTCCATGATGAATACCGGCATGGCACATCTCGTTGTATCCTTCCGTGGCCGCAGAATCTATTTCAAAACTACCTGCCAGTCCTTTTTCCGCGACCATTTGTTTCAACACAAACTCCGCCATTGGTGATCGGCAAATATTTCCAAGACAGACAAATAAAACTTTAATCATTGCACCTTATTTCTGGTCATTTAAGACTTCCCAATGTCCCCCTTTATCCGGGCCAATACGACGAATAAGTCCTTTTTCTTTCAATAAGGCAGTTTGTTTTGCAATAGCCCGGCGGGAAATATTTAAAAGTTGGGCTAATTCCGTGGTTGTTATTGCCGGATTTTGCTTCATCAGTTCCAAAATTTTGTGTGAACTTTTCTGTGAACTTTTCTGTGAACTTTCTTTTCCGGACATCATACTGTCTTTTATCTGCATTTCGCGATTATCCAACAGATTCTTTTCACCCAGCAACAGATTCCCGAAAAATTTATTTAGATATTCCATTGTATAATAAATATCTTGATTCAGATTTTGATAATTTGCCCGTACCAAGGCATTACGAAAATACTTGGAATTTTGTTCAAAAAGATCGTTATTGGTTACAAATCCCAAAGTATAAAGATATTTAATGATGAAAACCGCGGTTGCACGGGTGTTTCCCTCGCCGAAGGGATGAATTTGCCATATTCCTGACGTAAATTTAGCCAGTCGTTCCACTTTTTCACGTTTAGACAGCCCTTTATAATTAAACTTTTTTTCCTGCCCAAAATCATAATCAAGCGTTTCCATAATACTGTCGGCCCGACCGTAAATAACCGTATCACCGTTTAATATCGGCTCTTTTTTTGTAATATCGTATGTGCGGATTTTGCCGGCAATTTCATCGTCAAATATTCCGCTAAATAAAGCCTTATGAATAGAAATTAATTCAGCGGGACTGAAAGAAAAAGTATGTGTGCTTAAAAGTTTTGCAATTCGGGCAGAAACCTCATCCGCTTCTTTTTCATTATGCTCCTTGAGAGTCTTAGCCGGATTTTTTTTGTAATACTGACTGACCTGCTCGCCGGCCTCATCAATAGAGATCTTTCCTTCAATATTATCCTTTGCAACTTCAATCAGATATTTGGACGGGGTCAGATTATCAACCTGCTGTAAACCAATGGCAACACCCCAGTTTTCAGCCTTTTGTGATTTTTCCGGTTCCCCCTGCTTTTTATACTCTTCAAAATGTTCCATAATACCTCCGGCAATAACTGGCTAAGTATAACCAAAAAGACGGTAAAAATCAAGTTAACAAGACAAATTACAAGCAATTTCAGCGGATAAACTTATTTATTAGCATATCATACGTTGTTTCGTCCATATCATACCAATTCGGCTGTTCTGACAGATCAACGAAGTATTTTTTTGTCAGTTCTCGCAAATCATACTCTCCTTGATCCCAAATGACAGGATAGCCTAATTTTCTAAGCCGTATGAATGCACGCATGGCATAAACAGTATTGCGGTGACAGCGGGAAAAATAGAAAACCCATTTGTTAGAGGCATACTGCTGATAATTCTTTTTATCATAGCCTACATTTTTGTGATTATAGCCTTGTTTCCATAAAAAGCCTGGATTAAAGTTACCTACAGACGTTTCCCAGGGATGCCCCAGATGGACATAGCTAAACAGCCACCACTTGAATTCTTCTGGACTATCGTGGTCTCGGTCGGCCAAAACACCTTCCGGATGTCCGTAGTCAGAATAAAACATTTGCCTTCCATCCATTGTCCTTCGTGCAACTTCTTCCGCCTCCATGTTTTTGAAATTAACCAGTCTATCTTCATATCCAAAACGTTTTGAAAAACCATTCTCATCGCAAAAAGCCAATTCTATTTCTTTAACCAGTTCGAAATATTTGTTTAAGGTTAAATTTTCGATAGGCTGCGGAAGTTTGCCTTGCAACTGCATCATTAAATATCTATGGACTTCTTTTCTTTCTTCATCTGATAGGAAAAAACTTCCCAATCCGAATACTCTTTTTGTTCTACTCATTTAGTTTACCTTTCTATCTCTCAGTTTATCCATCTGCATGCGCGCTTCCTTAAGCAATCAGAATACCTGTTTCAAGAGATTTAATTGTTAAGTTCATTTCTTATTCTCCGTTTTTCAAACCATTGCTCAGATTTGGTTTCCGTATTCATCTCCCATAATTCCTCAAAACGCTGTTGATAAATTTTTGCATAATCAGGTTCATTTATCAAAAATAAGCAGTTTTCGCTGTTTTTGCTGGTAGCGGCATTCGTCCAGTTGAACGAACCGGTTGATGCGGATTTTCCGTCAAAGACAGCAAATTTGTTATGTTCAATCTTATTTTTTGTATGCACTCGGATATTCAGGCCATTGCTATGCATTTCCTCAACTTTTGAGTACTTTCCGGAAGCTTGCAACTTATCTGTCAAGATACGAATGGAAACATCCCTTTGTCTGGCTCTGTACAGGGCATCTATAATTTGTTGATTGTTTATGGAATACACAGCAACATCAATAGAGCTCTGACTGTTATTAATAAGTTCGATAATTTTTTCTTCACACACTTTTGACGGAGTAAAAGCTATTTCCACCACGGGGTGGGCGGTCTGAACCGTTAAGCAGTAATATAAAAGTGCATAAAAAAATATTTTTAGCATCAACCCACATATAAAAAGACCACCTTGGAATTAAGGCGGCCGGAGAGTTAAGAAATCATCCTTATGAGTTGATCCTTTTAGCCTTTTGAAGTCCGGGGACTCCTATTGCATACGCTAAAAGCTCCCCGACCAAAACACAGTTTCAATCGGGGATATATTCATCACCGCCCGCAAAATGCAGGCGACAAATCTAACGGCGAATATCCCACGCCGCATAAGGAAAGGTTTCTTACGACCTCCGCGCCATTTTTCCGGCGCTAAGCACAGACAGTAAACCCATGCCTATGCATACACTACAATAATAATGTAAAAAATCAATAAAGAAATTTTATCTCCGAACCAGCCACATGCCGTTTTTTGCAGCGCCTATTCGGGCGACTTTCTTCTCTTTAACAAGTTGATACAGCCTCCATTCCACCGATTTTGGCGTAATTTCAAGAGCCAGTGCCAGCTCATTCATTGTCATTTTCGGATTATTTGAAAGTAAATCAAGGATTTTCTTACGTATTTCTTCCCTGTTTTTCTTTCCTGTTATCCGATTATTGGGGATGATTTTTCTAAAACCGAGAAAATCACGAATAAAGTCGTAGTTTTCCAACAACTTGAGCAAATCATAGGCCTTCAATCCAGTACCTTTGTTGTACCAGTTGCGCACTGTATACAAATTTAGGGAAAGATCATGAGCGACATGTTTTGATACATTGCGCCGATAATGCTCTGCGAGCATTCTTTTCAGCGTTTCAGATAAATCCCCGTTGTTTGTAAAAACAATCACGTCAAGTGTTTTTTTGCACCACTTCTGGTGCTTTTTAGTATTAGACATTTTATATCCTTTCATTAACAATTAAAAAGAAATGGTACAATGCCATTGAAAATTTTTAATGTTAAGAAGAGAAAAATATGCTGTTAAACTATACAAAAATGGAGGAGAAAACAAAAGCGGCCGCATATGTGCGCATGTCGACGGAACACCAGAAATATTCCCCGGAAAATCAAATGGCGGCAATACGAGACTATGCGGATAAGCACGGCTACGAAATAATACAAATATATTCTGATGAGGGGAAAAGCGGCTTAAATATTGCCGGTAGAGCATCTTTGCAACGGATGATTGATGATGTTCAAAACAAAAACGTCAAATACAAGGCCATATTGGTTCTGGATGTCACGCGTTGGGGAAGATTCCAGGATGCGGACGAAAGCGCCTACTACGAATATATATGCAAGCGTTCCGGGGTTCGCGTGCAGTACTGTGCCGAGCAATTTGAAAATGACGACAGTCCGATATCCACTATTGTCAAAGGCGTGAAAAGAACAATGGCCGCAGAATACAGCCGGGAACTGTCGGGAAAAGTATTTACGGGACAGTCAAGGCTTATAACACTGGGATACAGACAGGGCGGACCCGCCGGATACGGCTTGAGAAGAATGTTGATTGATGAACATGGAAATCATAAGGGAATTTTGGCGCGGGGTGAACATAAGAGCATTGCAACAGATCGGGTAATCTTGGTGCCGGGATCTGAAGAAGAACAGGAAAACGTCCGTTGGATGTACAGGGCGTTTGTCTGCGAAGGCAGAAACGAAGGATGGATAGCTGATGAACTGAACCGCAGGGGTGTTAGAACGGATCTAAACAAAGAGTGGACCAAAGCAACGGTTCGGGAAGTTCTCAGCAATGAAAAATATATAGGGAACAACATATTCAACCGCATATCATTTAAGTTGAAAATAAAAAGGGTACGCAATCCAGAAGACATGTGGATCCGGAAAGATCAGGCTTTTCAGGGTATCGTCGACCCCTGTCTATTTTTTATGGCTAAAGGGATATTTGCCGCCCGATGCAGAAAACTCTCCGATGAAGAAATGTTGCAAAAACTTAAAGAATTGCAGGATAAAAAAGGATATTTATCAGCCATAGTCATAGATGAGGCAGAAGACATGCCTTCCAGCGCAGCTTATTCGGGACGGTTTGGCGGATTGGTACGCGCCTACCGGCTGATTGGTTTTGATCCGGGACGGGATTTCAGATATGTCGAGATTAACAGATATTTGCGGGAATTGCATCAGGAAAATATCCAAGACACCATACAAAAGCTTATGGATTGCGGAGCGGAGGTTAAACTAAATGAAAGTGGAAATTTGCTTAATGTTAACGATATGTTTTCCGCATCTTTGGTCATTTGCCGATGCAACAGCCTAAACAACGGAAAATACCGCTGGAAAGTACGCTTCGACACGATTCTCAATCCGGATGTAACCATCGCCGTCAGGATGAAGGCGGATAATGCCAGCGTGTTAGACTATTACCTGCTTCCTTCACTGGATTTTAGACTTCCAAATATAAAGTTGGATGAACACAATGCGGGATTTATCGATTCTTACCGTTTTGAGAACATGGACTATCTTTACGAAATGGCGAAATGCATATCTATCCGGGAGGTAAAACAATGAACAGAGAATTGCGCAACGTGGAAATCAATAAAATTTTTGTGCTGAATCCCAGAGAACGTAACAAACAAATAGCCAAAGAAATCCGTCAAAATATTGAAGATGTTGGATTAAAGCGTCCGATTACGATTTCCAAAAAAGCTGTTCCACAAGATGGATATGAATATGATTTAGTTTGTGGACAAGGCAGGCTTGAAGCCTATATGGCAAAAAATCAAACAACTATTCCTGCTATCATTGTTGATGCCAATGAGGAAGATTCTCTTATCATGAGTCTGGTTGAAAACATCGCCCGCAAAAATTACCAGCCGTATGAGCTTTTTAAAAATGTGAAACAGTTGAGAGACAATGGTTACAATTCCAATGAAATAGCGGAAAAAACAGGATTGGGAAAGGATTACATCAACCAAATGTTAAAATTGCAGGATCGTGGCGAAGAAAGATTAATTAATGCCGTTGAAACAAACAAAGTGCCGCTGAACGTTGCAATTCAAATCATAGAAACGCCGGACAGCGAAATGCAATCACTGTTGCAGGATGCCTATGAACAAAATCTAATCCGCGGAAATAAAATCGGACAAATAAAAAAAATCATAGAACAACGTAAAAAAAGCGGAAAAGGCCTGCGCTCAAGAGCGCATCAGCACAAACCTCTGTCTCCGGCGGATTTAAACAAGATATATGAACAGGAAATAAGCAAAAAGCGCTTGCTGATCAGAAAAGCGGATAAAGTGGAAAGTACGCTTATATTCTTGATTGAAAGTTTTAAGAAACTTTTGGCAGACAGTAATTTTGCCAACCTGCTAAAAGCTGAAAATTTAGAAAAATTGCCGCAATTTATATCGGAAAAGGTCAATCAAGATGTCTGAACAACTATTGCTTCCCGCCTTTGAAAACGAAATTCTCGAGATTAATATTGAAGAATTGCATTTTTCTAAGGACGTTCCTCCTCAATTATTAATGGGTAGAAAATTTCAGGTTATTCTCGCCTCAATAAAGGAAGTAGGAATTATCGAACCTCCCGTTGTTACGGTGAAAAATGGAAAATATCTCTTGCTTGATGGACATCTGAGAGTTTCAGCGCTCAAACAACTTGGTTTTTCAACGGTCAGTTGTCTAATGTCCAAAGATGATGAAGCCTTTACCTACAATAAACATGTCAATCGTCTTTCCAATGTCCAAGAGCACAAAATGATCGTCAAAGCCATAGAACGCGGAGTCACGCCTGAGCGGCTCGCAAAAGCCTTGGATTTTGACGTTGCAAACATTATCAGAAAAAAGAACCTGTTAGATGGTATCTGTGCCGAAGCAGCGGAAATACTCAACGATAAAATCATCTCCGGCAGTGTCTTCACATATTTAAAGAAAATGAAGCCGCAACGCCAAGTCGAAGCCGCGTACCTTATGACGGACATGGGAAATTTCAGCGCAAAATTCGCTCGTTCCATTTGGCTGGCAAGTTCTGACAAACAATTGGTAAATCCTATTAAACGTTCTTGCACGTTGGATATGGAAAAGCTTGGACGGCTCGAAAATGAAGTGTCTAAAATCCAAGGAGAATACAAAATTATGGAAGACAAATACGGTATTGACGTCCTCAATCTAACTTTGGTAAAAGGATACATTAGAAGTATTTTCGCCAATTCCAGAGTTGTCGGATACCTCAAAACGCACGAACCGGAAATTTATCAGCAGTTTGCCTCTATTGTGGAGCTTGACAGCATCAATACCGACAATGACAGCCTTATTCAAAGAGCGACATTTTAATCATTTTGGGGAATGACGGAAGCAATTATATGAAAATACGCATTTTATCTGATTTGCATCTGGATATAAACCAGAAAATTCCCTTTTTATTGGAAGACAAGGAAATTTTTACAGTATTATGCGGTGATATTTCAGGAAATCCAGAACAAACAATAGAATGGATAAATCAAAACATAAAACAAGGCGTTTTTGTTGAAGGCAACCACATTGGCTACGATTCGCAACATTCAATCCAGTATATAGAGAACCTCTTGTCCGCCGAGTATCCAACCACCGCCACGGTGACATACCTCAAAAATGGTTTCAAAATGGTAGACGACATTGTTTTTGTCGGTGGAATTTTATGGACGGATTTTAACTTATATGGCAAAGCATTTCAGACACTGCATAAATTATATGCTTCTCAGTTGATGAATGATTTCCGCTATAACTACACCAACACCAAACATATTAAAGAAGAAAACGGGAAAAACTTTCAGGAATTGATGACCAAAGAATGGATTCGCCAACTTCGTCCCAGCGATACTGAAAAAATGTTTAACTCCACTCTGAAAAGCATAGATCATGCATGCCAAAAATTTCCTAACAAAAAAATTGTTGTGGTTACGCACCATGCTCCAAGCATAAAGTCCATTCCAGATGTCTATCTTTCTGACAAAACAACACCGGCTTTTGCCAGCAATCTGGAACAATTTATCTTGAACCGCCCCAATATTAAACTTTGGTGTCATGGCCACATTCATACTGCCTGCGACTATCATATAGGCAATTGTCGCGTGGTTTGCAATCCTAGAGGTTATGTAAAACATTATGAAAATACGGGATTTAAACTAAGGCTCACAATACAAATCTAGAGGCGCAACTAAGAATATATTTGTATTAACAAAAACACGATGTTTGGCAAACTCTTTAAATTTTTGTTGCAAAAAAAATATAAGGATTTAAAATTAATCCAAATATATGGAGACATCATGGAAAATTTTAAGCCACGGGCAAGATTGCTAAAGTTATTAGGAGAAGAACTTATTGGTTCTCAACATTTGGCATTATTTGAGTTAATAAAAAACGCATATGATGCGGATGCCGATAATGTTGTGATAAATATCCATAATGTGGATAACATGAAATCTACCATTATTAGCATAAAAGATAATGGTTGCGGTATGACATTGGACACCATTAGAAATTCTTGGCTTGAGCCTGGGACGGATAGAAAAGATGGTCGAAAACAGAATATACACAGAAAAGTATCACAGGCTTCCATTAGGTTCTAAAGGTGTTGGACGCTTTGCTGCGTATAAGTTGGGAAATATTGTTACTTTATATACAAAAACACTTGCGGATGGGGAATTTAAGGTTACGGTTGATTTAGACGAAGCTCTTTCAAAAAAATATTTAGACGATTTTTTTGTAAATATAGAAAAAATTTCCCAAGGCAAATCTCATATAGATACGGAAACGGGTACAGAAATTATAATATCAAACATTACAAAGCCATTAACATTGGGAAGCATTTTAAATTTAAATAGGCAAATACTGTCTATACAATCTCCTTTTGAATATTTTGAATATAAAAATAAAAAAATAAAAAACCCAATAAAAATACAATTAATTTGTCCGGAATTTCAAGATAAGTTGGAGGAAACATCAATTGGTGAACTTATAGATTCAGCACTATATAGATTTAGATTTAATTTTAAAAATGGCGAATTGGAATATGAATATAAATTTACTCCCAATAAATCGCTTTCTTCATCTGTTAAGGTGGAACCACGTAAAATTAAAAATATTACGGAGAATATTACCACTTTAGACAAACATTTTCCTGTTAAAGAAACATCGTACTACAATGAGTTAAGAAAAATTCAAGGCTCTTTTTATGTTTATGACTTCGATAATAAGATAATGCAATATTATCAAAATAAACTTGCATTAAAAACATATACTCTAGAAAATTCCGGAATACGTGTTTATAGAGGGGGGATAAGAGTATATAATTATGGAGAAAAAGGTGATGATTGGCTTGAACTTGATCAAGAACGAATTGATGATCCATCTAAAAATTTAAGTAATCGTTTAATTGTGGGAGCTATTGAACTTGACCCTCAGACAACTTCATATTTACGAGAAAAAACTAACCGAGAAGGCTTTATTGACGATGAAGCGTACCAAAAGTTGAAGTTAGTAATTAAATCTATTTTATCTATTTTCAATAAAGAACGCATCAAAGATAAGGAAAAACTAAAAATTGTCACGGACAACAATTATAAAGAAACAATAACCAACATCCAAGAACCAATATCAGAATTAAAAATTGCGGCAAAAAAAATTGGCGCCCCACAAGAAATGTTTAAAAAAATAGAAAAAGTTGAAAAAGCTTACAACCAAATGCGGGATATCATGCTAAACTCTGGTCTTAAAGGATTAAATACAGCGATAACCGTGCATGAAATTGAAAAAACTTTGTTAAGATTAAAACGAGCTATTGAAAATAAAGATCAAGATTTGATGAAAACAGAAATATCCATGGCTTTGAGTTTAATTGATGGAATTTGCGATTTGTTAAAAAAGGATCCTGTGCGCAAATACAAAGCCTCTATAATTATAAAGGATGTTTTAACTTTGTCAGAAGATAGATTTAATAGACATAACATATCTGTGGATTGCCCAATTTTAAATAATAAAGGTCATGATTTTGAAATAAGCGTTCCCAAGAGAATGATACAAAGTTCTTTAATGAATTTAATTGACAATGCCATTTATTGGTTGTCTGTTCGCTGGTACCGAGTAGAAGACACAAACAAAAAGAAAATATACATTAACGCTGAATATATAAATAGTTTACCTGCAATTATTATAAGAGATAATGGAACAGGCTTTCCCAAAGGGGACCGTGAGGAATTGTTTAAGCCATTTGTGACAACCAAACCGATGGGTGTTGGTATGGGACTGGGTTTATATTATGTAAAAACAGCTATGGAAGCTATTGGGGGAGAAGCGTTAATTATGGAAAAAAATGACAGAGATGATGGTGGCGCTATAGCTTTAATTTTTAAGGACTAAGTAATGAACTATTTTAACGACACTTTAATTATTGACGACCAAGTTGAAGAAGCCTATGAGCTCTCTGAACTTTTTGCTCAAGGAGGTAGTTATCCAATAATTTTAAAGCCAGAACATGTATCCGCAAAGTTGGCAATTGTACCTAAATTAGTTTGTTGTGATATTAATTTGAGCGGCACTGAAGATGATCAAAATTTTAAAATAATTGCAGGATTATTAAAAAGAATATATACAGAAAATAAAAAAGGAATATATATTTTTATTGCGTGGACTTCTCATAAAGATAAGCTAAAAGCCCTAAAAGAATTTATTCAAGCAGATGCGGAAATATATCAGCCGTTAGACTTTATAGCTATAGGAAAAGAAGATTACAAAAATAATCCTCAGAAGTTAGAGCGAAAAATAAATAGCATTTTTAAGAATATGTTAGGATTAAAAGCATGCCTAATGTGGAATAGTATTATCAGAGAAGCTAACAATGAAACTTTTATAAATTTATCCAATTTAGCGAAAGATACCCATATTGATTTACTAACATTATTGGGGGGATTAGCTTGTGCAAACCTAGGAAAAAATAGAAGAAAAGATGAAACGGTTGCTATTACAAAACCACTCAGCTATATACTTAGAGATAATATAGAAAAAAAACTAATTTATTCGGATTCTCAGAAAAAATTAGATGCAATATTAAAAAAAATGCCCGAGAAATCTTTTGATTTATGCAATGAGGAAGCAAAAAGCAAAACAAATTCTATTTTACACATAAATTCCACCACTCGTCATAGTAAAATAATTCCTGGGGACGTAGTAAAAATATCAGACAAGGATTTAAAATCTCTTCTAAAAAAGACCCCTCCATCAGAATTAAAAAAAGAATTAATAAAGGGGACGGAAGATACAGACAATATAGAATTAGGTCTATTAGAAATAACTGCAGATTGTGATTATTCCAACATTAAAACGCACAACATAAGCAAATTTGCTTTAACTTATTTAATTCCTTGTGCAAAGGCAAAAAAAGATTTAAATAATGACTATTATAAACATACAAAAATTAAAATAATGTATAATAAAGAAGCGTACTATTTAATTGTTGATTGCCGATACATATTTAGTATCATTCCCAAAAAAACTTTTGTAAAAAATAGATTATTTAGTCTAAGAGAAAATCTTTTTACATCCTTTAGGCAACAAATTTATGCATACAACTCCAGAATTGGAACTATATCTTTTTAAATATATCCCACACAATTTCTCCTAGTTGTTTTGCTAATAGCGGTGGCACAGCATTACCTATTTGGTGATATTGTTCGGTTTTATTGCCTTCAAATTTAAAATTATCCGGAAAAGTTTGCAATCTCGCCGCTTCACGAGGGGTTAGGCTTCTTGCTTGTGTCGGGTCATAATGAATAAAATAATGTCCATCTTTTGATATGTGCGAAGTGATTGTAGATGATGGTTCGTCCTTTAATTGAACTTTAAAACGATCATTAAATACAGAATTACTTAGAATTGCATTTTGCACATTTTTATGTTTTGGCAATAAGTTTTTAGGAAAATCTTTTAATCGAGGCGATATTTTATTTTTTTGAGCAAAAATTGAAGCAAAGAAATATCTTATTATATCTGCAGCTATATGTTTTCTTGATACATGGTCAGACACACCATCAAGATTAGAATCATAATACCATGATTTTAATTCTGCAATTATATCATCACTATTTCTTTTAATATAAGCACTCCCAATCTCTTGCTTTTGAGTGTTCTTAATATCGTCCAACAATTCATTAGGAGCAAAGCGTTGCCGTAATAAAATTTGTTTCCATGTTTTATAATTATCCGTATCTTTGGATAGGCCACTCCTTAATTTAGGTAAATCCGATATAACATCTCCAACCGTGATCTTCTTACTTCTTTTTTCTAACACACTCGGTTCCACATTTATATCGGATCTAATGCCCAAAATAAGAACACGATGACGTTTTTGAGGAATTCCATATTGTTCAGCCTCAACCACGAAATCCTTTGGCTCATTATTTTTAGAAACAAAAGAATATAATTTATATGTAGCTTTATTTTTTTTATCCTTAATACTCAAATCATTTAGTATTTTGGGAAAAATCAACTCACCATTCAGTTTGGATGATAAAATACCAACAACATTTTCCATTACAAAAACCGCTGGCTTATGGACAGAAATAATTCTCAAATACTCCCTATATAATAAATGTCTCGGATCTTTTTCAAAATTATCTTTTTTTATTTTTTTTATAACAGAACGGCCAACAAGAGAATACGCTTGGCAGGGTGGACCTCCTATCAATAACCAATTTTTATTATCACCTATTTTAGACTTGATGATAGCATCCAATTCTTCGTTTGATGTATTGCCCAATGTAACCTGAAGTATTTCTTTTTGCGCCTTGTTATATTCGTTAGGATATAGAGCGTATAAGCTTTCTTTTGTAATTTTTCCCTTTATATAATTGTAATATTCTTGCGGAATTTTATCTTTAGAAAAACACCTAAAAAACTTCCTTAAAAGAAGCGTTTGACAGGCCATTGGATTATTTTCCACAGATAATGCAATATCGAAAACTTGCTGTCCATTATTTTTAGTTACCGCAGAGAAACCCTCGCCCAATCCACCGGGGCCAGCAAATAAATCAATAACAGGAATTTTGCCAAGTTGCTTTTTAGTCATTATATTTGAGCATCCATTTTACATTACTAATACTACATACTGATAAAAAAAACAAAAAGTCAATCCTTTCGTGAAAATCTTCACTAAATTATTTGGCTTTAAAAATTTAGTCTTTAGAATCATAGATCTTTAACAAAAAACCGAACATTTAGAAAAACATTAGATTATTTTCAGATTTTTCAAAATATATTAATTGTCATTTAGAAAAATAATGATTAATTCCGTGCTTGAATTTGAGAAACAAGATCTTGAATAGTTTTTTCTATTTTACCTTTTGTTAATTCACATTCCCAAATCACAATCACTTTCCATCCTTCTAGTTCAAGTTGACGTTTGACTTCGGCAAATCTTTCTTTATTGCGTTTTATTTTATTTGTCCAAAATTCCACGTTACTTTTAGGTATTCTAGCGTTTTTACAATTATCATGCCCATGCCAAAAACATCCATGAACAAAAATGGCGCTTTTGTATTTCTTTAACACAATATCTGGCTTGCCAGGAAGACAGGGTTGGCAAATTCTGAATCTATACCCTCTACGAAACAACAAAGATCTAACCAAGATCTCCGGTTTCGTGTTTTTAGAATGGACCTTTGCCATTGTTGCAGATCTTTGTTCTTTGGATATAGTGTCAACCATGTTGTTTACATTTATCTATAATATCGGGTTCAATCCATCTAACTTCCGGAGTTTTGACTTTTCTTGTTTTATCCCACACAAACCAAGCATAAGCAGTCGGTCCTGAGCCGCTGTTACCTTTAATGGATTCGGGCATAAACGTCACTCTTTTCGAAAACACATAAACTTTGGCCGGTGGGCTTTTCAAATAAATATCATTATATCTCTGAGCCCCTTCTAAAAAAGACAAACGTAGTAACATGGCCACCTTATTTCGTGTAAACTTAAGAGCGTGAAGCACAAATTCATTGGCTCTATTATAAGGAGGATTCGTCACAATATTGGCAACGTTAAAATTGGTTTTCAAAAAATCTTCGTGCTTATCTCCATAACCTCTGTCAACAATATCATTACTCAGAACTTTATAATGATTTTTCAATAAAACTTCTGAAATATTGCCTGTTCCACATGCCGGTTCAAAAATTTCACCTTGAAACTTTTCATAAACCAACAAAGCTTGGACAGCCCAATGCGGTGTTGGAAAGAAATCATCTGAATCTTTGGAAGATATTCGCCTGTTAAAGCTCAATTTTACACCTTTCATCCAATAATTTTAAAAATATTCTTTCACATTGCGGGGCTCTTTGAATGAGTAATTCGACCCACTGCTTTATTCTATCGGATTTTATCTGAGAAACATTCCAAACATCTTTTAAAGTCTCATTTGACGCTATTAAAATTTGTTCTTTTATTTGCTGAAAATTGTCAAATAAATTATACACACTTCGAGATACCAGCTGGGATATTCCATTTACTGTCATATACACTTTTCCACCCGCTGAAAAAGAGTCTCTCATAGACGTTGACACTATGCCGTATTTGGATACAAGCCATAGCGATAAATTATCGTATTTATCTTGATTGGAGCCGAGAATTTCGGGAAAGAAAGCGTATCCACACACAATAAGTTTTTGTTTCTCATTTTGCTCCAATGTTTTCCATAATCGCACCTTTGCCGAAGATGTGTCCACCCTTTCAGAAGATTGTTCATCATGATCATCCATCCACCAGAGGCGTTCACCTTTTTTTAGATTTTGTTTATAGTAACGTATAACGTCTGATATGGGATTTTCTTTTTTTCTTAGTTCATCATAAGAAATATTCATTTTATCAAAAATAGTTTCACCATTTTTTAAAGACATATCTATTTTATAACGAGGATAATGCGTCACCACAACTTCAGACAGGCATTCCTCATATGGTCTAGATCTAAATTCGACAGGGGCCACCAATTTTCCAAAAGTCAAGAATATGCGTTCAACATCCTCAATTCTTGTTGATTCATTAATACTTCCACCCAAGGTAATCCAATTCACATCCTTTGAACTTTTAACCTCAACTCCAAAATACTTTCCAGCAACAATGTCCGGAAATCTTTGTCCTGAAACTTTAACAATGGAATCTTCAAAAACAGTCCCTTTTGCGGAAACATTAAGAGCATTGAGCACATCATCTTCTAATTTTTGCGCATTTCTCGTTAAAAAATAACCCATATTGCACTGAGCATCTTTGTTGAGACACATCGTGGCCTTATCAACCAATGATGAAAACTCCGACAAAGTCGGCTTATTATTATGAGATATTATCATTTTTCTTCCTTAAAGTACAATGGCCAGTTTTCTTCAAGTCTTTTGGCCAAATTATAAGCCAAATAAGGTGGAACGGCATTGCCAATCAACCGATACGCTTGGGAACCGGAAACTCCCCCATATTCATTTTGACTATCTAAAATAAATTTATAATCATCTGGGAATGTTTGAATTCGTGCACATTCTCTAACACTCAAACGCCGTTCTCCAAGGCCTCGATCTAATTCATAAACATGTTTTCCTCCATGTTCTCTAGATAATCTCCTGAATTCAATGTTTCCATGATGTTCGGAACGAATAGTGGGACCAACACTATCAAGACGTACTTCATTTTGTCCTTGACAATGATTTCCCATAAATTTAGCTTTTGAATAAACTTTCTGATCAGGATCATTTGAAATGTCTGGTTCATCCAAATTCATAAACGCCTCTTGCGTTGTTACCACGGGCATCAAATTAGAATAATGATGGTGATAGGCATGGGTTATTGGCGGATACGGATCAAAATCCAACGGCACGTTTTCCTGCGATAAAGCCAACAATGCCTCTTCTTTTAGCGCCGATTTTTTGAATCCCAAGAAAATAACTCTTTCTCGCGATTGAGGCACTCCATAATCAGCGGCATTTAAAACTCTTGCGGAAACTACTAAATAACCATTGTCACAAGCGGTCTTGAAATCCTCTTCTATAATTTTTTTCGCATTGGCCAAATTTGTCAGGCCTTTTACATTCTCCGCCACAAATAACTTTGGTTGAACAATAGAAATAACTTCCTTCATCCAAATGTACAACGAACCACGGCTTTCAATACTAGCTATAGAGTTGTCAACTATTTTATTGCCATCATGGCTTTTATCCGAGGAAAATCCTTTTCTTTTACCAGCAACTGAAAAATCTTGACAAGGAAAACCTCCCGTCACAATATCAACCCCTTTGGGAAAAATATTTTCGTTATTTTTCGCTTTTTTTACCAAATCAACAATACTTTCTACATAATAAGTGTTTTGCTTATGTCCTCTTTTGGAAAAATAATTAACCCATGCACTTTTAGCATCTTTACGTATGTCATTTGCAAAAACAGTAGTAAATGGCGTTTTCCCAAGCATAATCCATCCGGAACGCATTGATTTTTTTACATTCCAATCTGGATGCACGGATTTATTGTACGAAGTCGCTAAAACTTCAAATCCACCTTCAAATCCTAAATCCATACCTCCACAACCAGAAAAAAGCGACAACACTTTTATTTTTTTACCAACCATGTCTTCCTCTTGAATTACAATGCATTATAATTAGCTATACTATAGCTTGCCAGTAAAAATCAAGTAAACAACTCTTTTGTGCACATACAGAAGGCTGTTTTATAAAATCATTTTGCGTATTTCGTCAAAAATTATTTTTCCAGCCAACTTATTTGGTTGTTTCTCAATATGGTTAAATATTTATTTGAAAACGACATCCAATGGAAATATATATTTTTCACTCTTGTTTGTGTTTACTCAAAAATTTCTCCTGCGTCGATTTCACACAGGGGATTGTTTTTATTTACCTGTTTTTTCCACTTCTGACTATCTCCACAATGCCGAATGCAGAAACTGCCAGCGCAACAATATGTTCCACCAATTCAGGATTGATTGCCACGCCAAGACCGGATAATAGGCTGATTAAGCCCCTCCATGTGGAAGGTTGATTGAGTTTTAAGAGTTCAATAAGTCTTAGCATATTTGTTCCTTTCATAAAAAAGCCCTGTTCGAGCGGGTTAACAAGCAAGTTCAATCCCCTGTTGGATAAGCTCATCAGAATATGGCTGGATGCCGTTTTCCATACGGATAACGGCTTTTATAAACACTGTCAGTACACCGCGTTCCTCAATATCTACAACCGTGTCAGGATAAACACCGAGTTGTTTCGCAACCGACTGAATATAGGCGGTGGTTTGGTTTTCATTTGGCGGCGCATAGCGGCTGACAATCTGGCGAACCGTATTTAACCCATGGATTCGTTTGTAGTTTATCAGAACTTTTGCCAACGCTCGGATTCCATAGACTTGAGCCGTAAAAACACAAAAGGCGGAATCTATATTCCGCCCGTTTGGATTTAACCCCAGCCAATTTGCTCCATGCCGTATGTTTCCCGGATTATTGTTTCTTATGCCTCTTGGCAACTGCTGATTCATTGTGCAACTCCCATATCATTTCTCTTAATTCATCAATTTTCAGTTCCAGACGGTTGATATGTACCTGCGTGGCATATTCGCGCGCCACCTGAACCTTAAAATCGTTGAGTTCCTTGCGCATTTCGCCGAATTTATAAACCAGCCAGACAAACGCCGGAACACAGACAATCTGTAAAAACTGCAACCAATCCATTTTTTTCCTTTTCATATTAGCTGGAATGTACCCGGTTATCTTCAATAACAGCGGTAATTTCAACATTTGTCGATCTTGGACGAATGCTTGTGACACGCGCCAGCACGCTCCACCTATCCGTTGTTCCAAAAGCAAAATGCGTCCTTTCGGTATTAGTGTCGGTTAAAATTTTTATTTCCGGTTCTTCAGCAAGCAACACTTCGGAGGAGTTTTCAGTTGGCCAAACACGATATGGCCCGGCCAATGATCCGTTCTTTTGCCGCAAAGCCAAGTAACCCTCTTGCCCGTCAGTAAAAGCTATCGGTTCGGAAAGCGTAAGTTTAAGACCGTTTTGTTTGACAATTTCACCACCTTGGCCCCATTTTGCCATATCATGGGTAACCGCAATCAAATCACCATAACAGGGGATCAACCCTTCCAATTCGGTCGTAAATGAAACAATCCGTCGTCGATAACGGTTTGCCAAGGCCATATAAGTTGCCTCGCGCAACGCCTGTTCTTTGTTGGTGCAACCAAATAACTCAACGGTGGCAATTTTATCCGAACTGGAGCCGGAAAAACTTCCCGTGACTTCCGATGTTTTCCAAGTTTTTTCTGAAAAATATTCCACACATACACTATCGGCAGTATCTTCCGAAGGCATGATATACTGGATGGATAGCGAATTTTTGACAATATTACGAGGTCCAAACATCGCCACGGGCACGGTTTGGGGTTCATCACGCACAAACCGCACAATGCCGCCCTGAATAAAAGCAACCGCCCGTCCGGTCTTGGCCGTACGAGACAAAGCCTCATAAACTGTCAGCTTGCTGTCATATACGGCGTTAAAAGTATCACCGCGCGCAGTCCATGTCTGGTCCAACCGGTATAAAGTTTCCAGATCTATGGCTTTATCCGACAAGTTTGCGCCATAATCTGCTTTAAGAATATCTGCCAGCGCCCAGGCGATAGATTGCGTGGCTTCCGCTGATGGCGACCAACCTGAAAGCGGCGACCACGTTTTTAACTTGCGGGTAACAATGCAGTTGACCATACGGGAAGATCGTTGCGAAAGATTGTCTGTCGCCCGCATAACTACAGCTAACATTGTAACATTGCCGTAATCTTTGGCCGATATCACAAACCCTTTGGCAGAAATCCAACGGATCTCATGACCAGAACGGGAAGACGTGTCTTTATCGTCGATTCTGGTCGCTCGTAATTCATATCGCCCCGCCGGAACTTCATAAGCATAGGTTTTATACATGGCGTTATGGTTTGCCTCGGTTATGCTTTCATTGCCTAAAGTGTACCACTCTCCAAGAGGAGAATCCTCATCATCAACGGCCCGGACCTCAATTTTCCAGTTAATGGTTTTAGCTGACAATCCGCCATTGTCGTTGGCATAGTAACATCCACGCTGGAAAGCCACGTCAATTTCGATTTTGTTTATCATTGTTTCCGCCGGATTTAAAATAAAAGGACCGCAAACCGTTCCTTTCAAAAGTTCTTGTCCGGCAACTTCCGCCGATGTGACCACATCCTCGTCAAACAAAGTGTTTTTTTCACCCGGACGAATAACAGAACAGGTAATCTCATCAAAAGAACTTACTGGAGTGTCTTCGATTCGGATTTGCTCAACGTTGTATTCTCCCTGACCTATGCAATGAAGCTGATAGACGTATTGCTCATTGTCAATGTAACGGTAATACGGCTGACTGGCAAAATCTGGATAAATGAGATGTCTGCCATAAATAACCGGTATCGGATTGCCAAGTCGAGCCTCGTTTCCCTGAGCCTGCAACGAATAAGTCGGGCTTTGCGAATAACCGGAAGATGTCATGCCGTTCAACGCAGGCTTAGGTGTTGGAACAAAAGTGTTGATAAGAATTCCGCCGGCCATGGAAACACCGGCCGCCGCAACACCACCCCAAATCGCACCGTACGCCGCGCCGACGGCGCCACCAGTATAGACGGTCGCCACCAATAACGCGACTGTCAAAACTGTTTTGAGCGGATTGGAACCACCGCCTCCCCCGCCTAAAGGAAGCATTATAAGAGAAACAATAGAGTTGTCTGCGATAATGTTTCCCCACTTATTACGCAGTGTCGGCGTACCGTTGATAAGGCACAATACCGGCATTGTTATATCAATTTTTTGTTCTTTGATAATCTGCCAGACAGTTTGGGGCTGTTTAAAAACACGACTAACTCGCCCCTTGTACGGCTGACAAGAGTTTGTAATGTAATTTAAATAAATCATTGGACTAAAACTTTTTTACCCGATAATAACTATCTGGAAACAGACCACTGGCATTAAGAGAATGGATATTTTGAAAAACTACGCCGGAACCGCGTACGCAATGCAAAACACCGCCGCCGTCAACGTCCAGCCACAAGCCTGCGTGAACCGGATTTTTAGCCTGACGCATGAGGACAACATCACCATCCTGCGGTATTTTTATCTCATCAAATACCTGAAACGCTAAATCTGCCCGAAAAGCATGTAGCACATCCCGCAGATTATCAGGGTTGACATTGACCGGAGGCACATTATGGCCATATTCATGTAACAGCACAAAACGAACAAAGCCCCAACAGTCAAAACTGTCGGGGCCTTCCGCGCCTGCCACCCATGGCAAGCCTATGTATTTATTTGCAAAATGTATCATTTGTCATTTCTATCAACTTTTTACTTACAGATTTTACAATATACATAATATTCAAACAGCAAAAACTTTTAAATTTACAAAACCAGAATTGACATAAATCCAACACATTACAACCATATAATGAAGAAGATATCCTTTGGACAATAAATAACAAACTAATTGCTTTATACACTTCTTTTTGAGAAATATTATCGGGATTTTTATATAACTTCCATATAAAATAATCTTTTTCAGATTTATGCTCATCTGAATTAGCATGGTAGAAAGAACAAATAACTATTCCATTACAAGCTTTGGAAAAGACCAAAGCACTTCCATTTTCAATTAATGTAGCATTTTCATATATAGAAGATTCAAGTTTATTCTTTCCAAAAAATAACTGAATTTGATTTGTTGTTTCGCACATATATAACTTAATAAGTAAATTGTTCGACCGATCAACAACATCTTCAAAAGTATTTTTTATCAGTTCCTTTTTATCTTTCCAAGCCCTATGCTTTTCCTTTGTTTTATTTGCAAAAATTTCAAACTTGTTCTTTTCCTCTTCAATTATATTGTTCATATTTATTTTAAATCCAAATATTCTTGCAAATTGATTAAAAAATTTCATATTTTACTCCCCCTAACAACCAAAACAACCATCACGCAGAATATTACTCCTTATAACTGGAATCAATATCTATCTACTCAATCCCGGATATTTTTTGATAGTGTAGTTCTCCGCCGGAAAGGATTTGTTGCCAATATCCATCATCCGGGCTGTGGCCGAAATTTTGGAAACATCCACGGTAATTTCCGTAATCACCAGCGTAATTGGAGGATTCATCTGCGGACAACTGAGATCGTTGGAAAGATACGGACGATAAGTCATCTCAATCATGTCTTGTGTTTCTATGGCCTTATCCAGATATTCGATAAGCTCCGTGGATACATTATCCAAGGTCAACGTAATTTCAGGAACAGGAATGGCTTCCACCGGAGGAAGCTCCAAATCAAAAGCCATGGCGACAAACTCAACGTCTTGTCCGGCGTTAAGAGGAGCACTTTCCTCCAATCGACAAACATGATTAATATTATCTCGCACCACTCGGATTGCGGTAGGTAGCCCGTTTTCATCAACAAAAGCCGGATGCCTGAGCTCCAGCGTATGCAAAATAATAATTTCGCTGTCCGCCGATGCGTAAGCTTCTTTCAAAGCCTCGGATAATGATGCGTCTGTCATAAGCTATTTCCCATAATACATTATTTTAACATATCCATCAGAACCTGGAGAACTGGTAAAACCGGCGCCTCCGGAATATCGGGTTGTGGCGCTTCCAGCCGAACCGTTTCCATAGGGAGGATATGGAGACTGAACGATAGAGGTGGAAACAGAACCATCCCTGTTTCCTGTATACCAACGGTTAAACGTGCCGGCGTTGCCGTTGCTGATAACAGATGACGATGCCAAAGCATTTTTATCGTACGAAACGACTATGCCGGCTGTCCCTCCCTGTTGAACGACAGGATTTCCCCATCCAGCCTTGCCTCGACCACCGCCACCGACAGAACAAAGCAAACCAACGCTAGTAGCTCCGCCATCCGTCGAAGCGGCTGTTCCCGCGGTTGAAATTGTGGCGGATTTTCCTAAAGCGCCAACAATGACTGAAAGTGTGCCCGCCGAAATTCTGAAAACACCATGAATAACAGCGCCGGAACCACCGCTGGCGGAAACCGCTATGGTATATTGTAAACCGCCCAAAGCCATTTGACCGCAACCACCACCTCCACCAACAGCGATAATCTCATATAAACCGTCGATGGGAATATCCACCGAATACATGCCAGCAATGTTTTTTTCAAAAATGACTTCTCCTTTTTTTACGGGACTGTCATCCAAAGATGCCAGCAACAGACGTTTCGAATAAATTTCCATCATTCCGTCGCTCCTGTGGCAATCGCTCCAACCACCCAATGTGCGCCATTATGTTCATAAATGATGTTGTAACGCCCGGTTTCAAATTCCGGCGCAGTCCTGGAAAAATAATTATTCGTCCCCAAATTAACGGTCTGTTTTGTTGATAAATTCATCTGCACCAAAATCTGATGAAAAACCGCGTGATCACTCACAGACGGCAAAGAAAAGGTAACCGTTCCCGAAGGAACTATACGATTAACCGAATTATCGGCCAAAGAAATCGTCCCGCTTGAGGCAAGCGTCGCAATGGACACCTTTTTTAAAGCGTAAGTGGCCGATATGTCATTTCCGTTGGCATCCGCGGAAGCTTTAGACGCTGTTGCCGTCTTGTCCAATTTGTTTGCAAGGGCTGAAAAGACCGCCCCCGAACTTATAGCGTTCACAGAACCGGAAACAGGAAGCGTGTCCACTTTAACTTTTCCGGCCACATTTGCCGTCGCCGCTGGAATATTGTCCGTATAAGGATAAAGGTAATCCCCATCCAAATTTTTTAACCTGACTTTTCTATCAACCATGTTGTTTTTCCTACATTTCTTCATATGAAATTACATCAGCAAGCTTAGCGTAGGTTTGCGAGATGTTGTTGCCTTCCGCATCGGCTGTCGCTTTCAACGCCGTTCCATCCAAGGCCAAAGCTCCAACATCACCGGCGCTTAAAACAATATTTTCAGACAGCGACTTATTATTAACAGTCCGAGTAACAGGAACAAACCCGGCTAAATCAACTTTGGCGGATTCCAATGCCGATAATTTAAAATATCCAATTTGAATAAAACCATACGTTTCGATAGTGTTAACCAGCTCAGCATCACTACTATAGGTATAGGAAGTTGATGCTTCTTCTACGGAATATACCCATAAATCCGGTATGCTCTGCGCCTGAATATAAAAAATGTCTCCGATTTTATAATCTGTCTTGGATACAGTGTTTAGAGCAGAGATCAAATCCGCATATGACGCAAAAGAAGACGCTCTGGTTCGTCCCTCCGCAAGACTTTTGGCTTCGTTGGCCTTTGTCTCTATTAAAGAGAGCTCACTTTTGGTGGCATAAGTTACCGTAATTTCATTGCCTTCCGCATCAGCCGTCGCTTTCAACGCCGTTCCGGACACATCCAACTTTTCATCCAAAGCAATTTTTGCCCCGCCTGACGATAAGGCGTTGGTCGAACTTTCGGTTGGCGTGTCGTCCAAGATAACCACGCCTGCTTTTTCTGTCGTTGCAATCGGAAGATTTTCTGTGTAGGGATACAAATAATCGCCGGATGCATTTTTCAATTTAATATTTTTAATTGTCATATTTTCCTCCATAAATTAAACTTCTTCATAAAAAATAACGTCCGCAATGCGGGCGTAGGTTTTGCCAATATCATTTCCATCAGCGTCGGCTTCTGCTCTTTTAACCGTTTGTTCCAAAACCTCATCAAGAGCCGCGGCGACAGCGCCGGAAGTGATCAAATTAACACTGCCTTCGACCGGTTTGGCGTCCGTGTGTATTCTGGTCGCCGGAATTTTGCTTTTATCCTCGCTCATATCAAGCAACCTCCATATCTTCATAAACAATCGCCCCCACAAGCGTGGAAAGCGTCTGAATATCTTGCAAATATTTAACACTCCAGCGCTCCCCCACCGAAAGGGGAGACATTAATCTGACATTTTTTCCATCTTCCGAAAGAGTGTAGTTTTGCGGTAAAAGGCAGGTGTTTTCGACAATAACTGATAGTATTTGTCCGGAAACACCTAAGATTGCGCCGTTCAAAAAAAGTTCCCGCTGACTGGCCGACGCTGTTCCGCTGACCTCTGTTGGATAACAGCCAATCGTGGTTTTGCGCGCAAGTTCAACCCAGCCGCGGGCGGAATGTGTGCCGCCGCAGGCCGCCACTTGTTCATCAGACCCCTCCGCCCAAATTTTTGCGTTATGAGCAATTTTTGCGTTTTCCAAAACTTTTGTTTTAGTTTCCTTACATAAAATTGCGCTTTTTTCAGCAGACATAGCTGCTTCCGAGGCAATTCTTACAATATTGTTGCTTTCGGAACTGATTGAACCGCATAAATCATTGATTGCTTTGGCAACACTTGGCACTCCACCATTTTCTGTCTGAACAACAGTCTGGTCATCTCCGTGCACAATCGTGTGAAACAACGCGGAATCAGCCTCGGTTGTGTCAACCGCGGCGTTAAGCCTTTCTTGCATATTTGTCATCGAATATCCCTTAATTAAGTTTTCTCGGCAGAGATGAATGAACCAAAATATGGAGTTTTGAAGACAGAAATTCCAAACTGTGCAGGTCTATTTCTGAAACAACATCCATGGCATCTTCGCTGATGGTCGGGCGGTCGCGGATTTCAAGCTCGGTCGTAATCTGCCACAACCGCCCGGAAACCAGAGTTGCTTCGAACTGTTGCGTAAACCGCGCGTCTTGTTCTATCAAACCCATTCCACCCAAAAGCGAAATTATAAACCATTCAGCGCCCTCTTTGGCCTGATACTTGTACCAGGCTTCAAAAAGACAGAACTGTTCAGGATTCATAATCCACTTGACCGCAATTTTGCTTGGTGTTTGCGTGTAACGCCGCCGTTGCCGGGCTGGTCCAGCTTCCATCTCCGTTCTGACAATGGCCTCGCCGGGCCTTATGGTGTAGCCCTCAACAGTTGGATATGGCAGTTTTTTAGGAAATTTTACTATTGTCATTTTATTCCTTTTGTTATAGATATCCTCTTCAGGAGAGATTATGACTGAAGTTTCATGGAAAATAACATGTGATAATTGCGGACAAGAACTGCAAGAGACCGAAGAAATTTGTCCGAATTGTCATAGTAATAAAAAAACAGCACTTCTTCAAGTTCGTGAAGAACTGCACCTTGCTACTAGTGAACGAATAAAAGTTAAAAACGATCAATATCCCAGTAATAAAAAATTGCGTTATGATTTAATGCAAGGAAATGTTCCCTCTAAGAAAACTGATAATGGTCGCGCAAAAATAAAACGTATCATTGATAAAGATAATGACTACTATTATGAACATGTAGAAGACTGTAATGGAGCCGTAATACATCATTGCGAGGAAGCTCTCTCTAAACACTTTGGTCACGGAACAGCCAAGAATTCTAACGATAACTCCCATACGCCGGATTAAGGCCGTATCTTTGTTCCAAAATCGGAGACAGACCTTCACCTTTACCGATATTTTTGCCGATCGCTCCCTCAATTTTCTCAATCATTATATCCAGATTGAACTTTCCATTGCCCTGATCTGACTTGGAAACAGAAGTTTTAACGTCTGAAGCGGCATTATTAACCACATTGACGCTGATGTTGACATTTGTTCCATTATCACCCAGCGCTTTCATCTGCTCTCGGGTAAAAACACCTTCACCTCGTTTGGCGATAATCGGCACTTCGTCTCCAACGATGCCGCCGGAATGAAATCTGGGCGCATTGGCAAAAACCAACGGGCTGGCGGATTTCGCCGCCAATTTGTCCGCTCCAATGATTCCGCCGCCATGGGCCATGGAAAATCCAAAAAAGCCGCCGATTCCTTCCATCAAGGGTTGGGTTATGGCCTGCCTGATGGCAATGCGGGACAAATCACTGACAACCGCATCGGCGAAATCGGAAAAATTTATTTTTCCAGTAGTGACAAAATTTGCAAGAACGTCTTCCATACCGGAAAAAGCGTTTTTAACCGCGTTTTCAGCCAAGCTGGCAAAATTGCCGATTTCATTCTGAATGCTCCGAAAGCCGCATTTAAAGCCATCTTCCAAAGATTTGGAAGAATTAAGCGCCGTCTCATCGGCCTTTTTAACCATATCGTCATAAACCAAAGCAATCTGTTCTTTATAGGTTTCATAATCAGCCGAACTGGCATCCAGATTTTTAAGGGCGTTAGCCCGCCACTCGTCCGCTTTTGCCATCGCCTGTTCATACGGCGATTTCAGTTCCAAAAGCTTTTGTTTAATGTCTTCAAGCGTCTTTTTATAAGCATCAGTGTTAGCAGAAGATTTTGGTGTGGCGGTTGTCTCAGTTGCCACTTCAATCTTCTGCCGCAGTTCGGGGTTTTCAAGATATTTCAGCTCCTCCCGCGCCGTCCATGCATCCTGTTCGGCCGCTTTCAGCAATAAAAGTTTGTTCTGAATTTCCTGCGCCTGCGGTTGAAAATCCGGATATTCCGCCGCAATTTTCCAAATTTCTTTTTCATATTGCTCCAAATCGGTCTTTGATTGGCGCAAAATGTTCGCCCAGTCCTTGGCATAAACCTCATAATCCTTGAGCAGAGCGTTCGGTGTGAGGCGTGTAACAAGAGACAAACCACCGGTGTTTTTCAGCTCTTTACGCAAATCACGGACATTTTGTTCGGCGGTTTTGAGTTTCAAACCCCACTCCGCCAACGCCATGTCTTTTGTCTGTTCCGCGGAAAAACTCGCCACTTCTTCAGCCGTGGCTTTCAACTCGTCCTGAAGTTTTTTCAATGTCTCGGCATGGTCTTCCGCCGCTCTTTTAGCAACATCATGGCTGTCAACCAGTTTATAAATCGCCATTCCGGCCAAAACCGCCAACCCCGCCGGTCCGCCGACAAGAGCCAATGCGCCCTTTAAAACACTGGCGGTTGTTGCCATCAAAGCCATTTGCGCCGCCGCCAGTTTGGAATCATTGCTCATCATCACAATACCGGCAACCGCCGATTTGGTGGAAACGGAAAGCCCGGCCATGGATACCTGCACATATCCGATTCCGGCTCGCAACAGATTTAATCCACCCAAGATTGCCGATGAACCAAGCCGTGCCGCCAGCAGAACCAGCGCCGCATCGGCATGTTCCGCCAGCAGGAAAAAAGCATCCGCCGCAACGGTTACCGCGCTTGCCAAAGTTTTACCAACAACATCAGCCGCGCTTCCACCTCGTTCCACCAATTCGTTAAAGCGGGTAAAAGTGGTTTTTAACGCATCATTCAAACCGCTTTGGCCGACTTGACGGTAAAGCTTTTCAAAACTGTCCTCAATGTTGGACAGCACGCCGTTCATGGTTTTCATCTGCTCGTCCATTGCTCCGGCAAACTGGACATCTCCCAAAGAACGGAGATATTTTTCTATATCCGCGGCGTTTTTCTTAACCGTTGTTGTAACCCCGGCAAAAGTAAATTTGACTTCATTTGTCAGGGTATTAGCTTTGATTCCAAAGCTTTTAAGGCGTTCAAACTCTCCAACCGTTGCATCAGCGACCGCCTCCACAAAATCAATCATATTTCTGCTGAATGCTGATGCCGTGTTTCCATAAGAGGTTAGAGCTTCTTCAGATGGATCAAGCCCCAACGCCTGTAACCGGATAAAAGCCTCCACAATTTCGTTAAGCTGGTACGGTGTGTCAACGGCAAATTTTTCAATCAGGGCAAAAGCCTCTTGCGCCGCTTCCGCCGATCCAGTAACCGTTTTAAGCGATGCCGAGAGTCTTTCAAAAGTCGTGTTGGCGCTAAAAATGGCAGAAAAAGTATTTTTGAGCCCCTGAAAACCCAGGTACGCGCCAAACAGCGCTGTTCCCTGACGGATGACTTCATTGAAAGACCGGGCTGTCGCATCCAGAGCCTTCAAATTATCATTGGCCGGTTGAATAACCTGTGTAATCCGCCGAAAAGCCCTGTCGCCGTCCGCGCCTAAGCTTTTGAACTCCCGCCGGACTTTATCACCGCCAACCGCAGATAACCTTATGCTTAAATTCTTAACCGCACTCATTTATCTCTTGATTTCCTAAAATAGCAAATATTCCTATCGGCAAAAGTTCACTTATCAGCTCCATATCAAACCCAAGGTTTTGAGCAAGATTAAGAGCCAAGGATAAATCAGGTTTAGGAAGTTTCAGTAAAATTTCCCAAGCCTGATACCCGACATCAGTTTCCAACGCTGTTTCTATATATCGGCATTTGTGGAACGAGCAGAAGGTTTTGCCGTCTTCTCCGCATCCTCTGCAGTAGCTTCGCCCATCGCCGAAGTGCCATTTGGCGCGGGCGTAGAGACGTTTTTTTCAGCTTCCAACACTTCCCGCAAACCGCAATACTGGCTGCGGAAGTTTTCCGCGACCGCCCAAAAATTGGAAAACAGCTCGTCAATTTTATTTTCCGTCAGCGGCGCAGATTTGTCTTCATCGGCCTCCATCACACCATCCCATTCCAAAATGCCGGCAATCCCCAATCCGATAAGCAAAAACTTGTCCGCCAGCGCTTCGCGTTTGACTGGATTTTCAATATCTTCCGCTGCCACGTCTTCGATTCCAGCCTCTTTATTGGCCTTATAAGTTTTAGCCAATTCCGCCAACTTGCTGTTCATGTGGGCTTTTGCCTCATAAAAAACAGATGAAGTACACGGCTTAACCTTGACTTTCACCCCGTAACCAAGCTCCAGCCAATACGGCTCCTTTTGTATTTTTAATTTCAGCATTAATTGAAATCCCTTCAAGATATGTAAATAAAGAAATAGATGGATTTTTTATTTTAGATTTGACTTTTTGATGCCGTGGAGCGACACCTCCACAAAGAAAAAAGTTAAAAAATAAAATGAAAAAGATGATAATTGCTTATTTAGATATTTTGGAGGGATTTCAATACCCCTCCACATCATTGACCAGTGTTACTGTCATCATTTTGCCCAAGTCCTGATCTTTTGCTCCCTGAAAATCATATGAACATTCGATACCGCCCGGACCGTCAATTGAGCGTTTGGGCTTGGGCAGATAAACTTCATGGCAGGAAATAACAAGTTTCATTGTCTCTGAAAGCTGATAACCCAGCTCAATGTCCACCGGCATTCCAGCTCTGGCTTTATCAAGCAGAACATTATCGGCGTATTTTGCGGAAATGCTGCCGGACAAACTCGCCACGCCCAAATCAATCGCCTCAACTTTGCCATCGTTACGGATGGTTTCGATTTTTTCCAGATTGTTGGAATAAGTGGCGTTTGCTGAAACAATATTGGCCAAAAGCTCACCGCCGCTCTTTATATATCCCTGAAATTGCGACACACGGGTGTAGGGATAAACTTCTGGAGCCGTGTCGATGGCCGTTTCCGAGCCGCTTTCACCATGCGCCATCAGATTGATGGTGGCCTGCGCTTCTCCAGACCGCTGAAAATTAAAAGCAATGCTGTTGGCGCGCACACCGGAAAACCTGATAAACTGCGGAATCTCCGGCAATCCGACCTCCAGTGAATAACTCGGAACAGATGTTTTCCCGCTTTCAAAAGTATGAGTAAAACTCCCGTCTTCATTGTCAGTTGTGGCCGGTGCACCGAACACAGCTTTCAGCCAAAGGCCAATATTGCGCATATCCACCGGGACGGCCATATCTCCGTCCACGTTGATGACATCCTGAAAAGGCTGTGTCGGGTCGCGTCCCAATCCCAAGACATTAGACGACACAAGATTTTGCTCGCTGTCCAAAGATGAGGAAATAAACGGAATTTTCCGATAATTTTCTTCCGGCGGAACGCCGTACTCGTTTTCTTCGGCAATTAAAAGCTGGGCGTTCCAGCCATAGGCTCTAGCCATAATACACTCCTTTAAGTTAAATTTGAATCAGAAACATATTCCAGTATTACCGGCACAATGGCCGCTTTGATGGTTAAACCTCCCTCAATCGGCTGTTCAATAAACTCCGGTGGTCCGGCATGCATATGATCGATCACCCCGGAAAGCGTTGTATCAACCGCCAACAAACGCCCGACAGCTTCCAACAGACGGTCAAGTCTGGCATCATTATCGGCATCGTCTGTTTTTTGCACCAGAACCTCAATCTCCGCCCGATGATGGAACACATAACACACCGGTGACAGCAAAATCTCCGGCTCGCCGATATTTCCATCCCGCAGGACCACCAGACCTGAAGAAGGAATTTTAACCGGAAGCGAGATATTGCGTCTGACTTCCGTGGCCGATAATGCTGAAAGCCTTGTAAACAGTGCCTGTAAAACTTGTTCACGTTTGCTCACGCCAATTCTCCAAAATTAAAGACGGCAGTTTTGCCTGCCATTTTGCACCTTCCGCGGCAAAATTAATCAGTTTGGGCATTCTAACCTGAGGCACGAGAACAAAAGCGATGATTGTTTTCCTTTTTTGCTCATGCACCAAAAGCGACGCGCCATTTTTCCGATACACGAACCGCAGACGAACACCTTTTGACCTTTCATATAAAGCCGGCGTCATGCGTTTGTTGCGGATTCGTTTGGAAATGGCGGCGGTCGGTATCGCCAGCCACAAACCATCCTTGCCGCGGACAACCGTCTGATACTCAAACCCTTCCATGATTTTCTGCGCCTTGGTATAGACCACACCGGCGGCGGAAACGCTGTTTTTAGCTTTTGGATAAACATCTCCCCGCCAGGTGTTAGCCAGTCTTGAACCCAGTCCCGCGGATTTGACCTGCGTTCGCATGGCGGTCTTTAAACCGTTGGCGGCAAGAGATACCCCTTTGGTCACTGCTCTGGCGCAGTTTTGATACTCTCGTTCCATATATTCCACCAAACTGCCTTCCACCGCCGCTTTTAAATGCATACCAGATCGCAACTCCATATCAGATTGTGGATGTCCCTGACAGGTTCGGAACGGACAGCATAAATTTTGCCGTCCATTCCGATTTTATCGCCAACTTTTAAATCCGGCGCATCGGAAATTCTGATCTTCGCCCGATGCGTGCCGGAATGGGCATTGACAAACCCGACTTCGGTTATCTCGTCGGGCTCGCTTAAAATCAGGCGGACAGAATTATTTTTGTATGTCGCCGCCCGTCCCAGCCGGTTGAATAGACTGTCCACTGCCGTTTTCATCGGGTTTACCGTCATTTTCCTTATTCTCCGCTTGCTTCTTACCAGAGTCGGACAAAGAATTCGCCGTCGCCCCTTTGGTTAATTTTTCCGCAAATCCCAGAGCAATCAGCCGATTGGCTTCCGTTTCACTGACATCGCAGATATTGCCAGGCAATATTTCTTTATTTTTACCAATAACCAGAGTAATCAAAGCCCTTATTTTCATTCTTGTCTCCTTTACCCAATGGTTACGCACATGGAGGCGTTCGGCCGATACGGAACAACCAGCGGGGCGGACTGTAGCAACAGCCAGCGCACACTGGGGTCTTCTTCTATCCACGACTTTGTAAAATAGCGGCTGGCCGTCCAGTTGGCTTTTTCATCATGAATGGCACCGTAACAGCGTGTTCCCTCCAGTCCCTCGCGAGATCCGAGCAGTACCGTCTTTTCCGGCAGAAGCTTTGCCGTCTGTCCGGCGTCATTGATATAGGTGTCGTTATAAACCCAGATATCAAAATCACCGATTGAGCCTATATAACGGGCTTTGGCATCTTCCGAACGCAACACCGGATCGATGGAAAGACTGTTGTTTGTGCCTCGGCGGATGTCCAGATATTTCTGCACGATGTCATTACCCCGGAAAATCTTCCATGCCTGCGGATCCATAACCACGGTTTTGGCGACCACGCCGGATTTGTCCTGAATGGCAATCGCCCAGTCTTCCAGATTGTCAATCGGATTGACACCGGCGGTTTCCCAGGTTGACGAACCGCTCAAAGCCTTGGTTAACGTCTCATCTCTTCCGAAATCAACCGTCTGCGCCGGATAGCCGTCCCCGGACACGATAACTTTGCCGGTGCGCAGAATTTCCGCCGCCATCACTTCCTCGCGGCGGGTCAGATTGTCCAGTTGATCCTTAAGATGTGTTGCCAATGCCCGTTCATAACGCTGAGCAGGGGACAAAGAACCGCCGATTGCCTCGCCGGCAACGCGTTTATAAGGTATGTTGGCATCAAAACGACGTTTGTCCTTGACATACGCCGGTTTGAACGATTTGGTCTGATAACCGCCGCCGTCAACGACCTTTCCCGGCAGCAGGGGCGACACAAACGGCGAGATTCTCGGTTTGCTGTCCGTCACATCAAAGAAAATCTCTTCTTTGTCGGAAGTCTGAACATTCGGAAAAAACGTATCCAAAAGAAATGACGGCGGTGTCCGCAGGTGTTCCACCACTTTGGCCAACACTTGGGTTGAAAAAATATCCATCTGTTTATGCTCCTAATATGCTTGGTTGTTTTTGATAAAAATGCTTTTGGCGCGGAGAGCGTCTTTCAGGCCATCGATCGTAAGTCCGCTTCCGACGGTCAGCGCCGCCGCGTTGAACTCCCCGGTCAGATAAACAACAGCCTGTTTGTCTTCTTCCGACGCATCGACCGCTTCCGCCAGAACGGCGTAAGCATCCTTTGAACCATCCGTTGCCGCCGATGTGCAAATCGTGCATTTGCCGCTGGCTGTAATTTTGCCTAGAATGGTTCCACGGACATACTTGCCGCCGGAAACGGTGGTCAACTCGGCAATCCTTGGAAATTCACCGGCCAACAAATTGTCGGAGGTGGTGGAACCCTGATCCGTAAATCCCTGTGCTGTCATCTGTTTCTCCTTAAATTAAAGAGGCGATGCGCTGAGCAACCGCCTCCGGGGTTTCATTGTCGGCTTCCGCCGCCGGACGGATGTCCGGATTCTTAATTGCCGCCATGGCCTGTTCAAAAGCGCTTTCCCGATGAGTGGGAACAGTTGCCAAAATCTCCAGGATATCGTCTACCGCCAAATCCGTTTTTGTCAGCAGTAGTTTGGCCGTGTTCTCCTTACCTTGAGTGACCTCAGAGGCAAAGACTTGCGCCATGCGTTCCCGTTCCATGCGCCGAATATCCTCGGCGCTCGTTTTTTCATTGTCATTCATGAATATTTTCTCCGTTTGTTGAAAATTAAAGCCTGCGATTATCGCCTCAAACGAGGACAACCCGTCCGCCAGACCGTTGCGAACGGCATATTGGCCGACAGCCACATCGCCGGCACCAAAATTTTTAACCACATCCACCGCTGTGATGCCGCGGTTGCGGGCGATTTTGGCGATAAAAACCTCCGCCAGCTCATCAACCCTTGCCTGAATTTTGGCTCTGCCTTCTTCCGTGTTAATGTCCGGGCGCTTGTTGGGGCTTTGCGAAGAAACGATTTCTATCGTTTTGCCGTCATCATCCTTTTCAAAAACGGAAACCACTCCGATAGAACCAAGCACCGCCGTATCGGAAGCCAAAATCTTGTCGCAGGCGGAGGCAATCCAGTATGCTCCGGAACAACAGGCCCCGGACGCATAAGCGACAATCGGCTTTTTCCCTCTCGCCTGAAAAATCATGTCCGCCAACTCCGAACAGCCGTTGACTTCACCGCCCGGGCTGTCAATATCAAACAAAATGGCTTTAACTTCAGGATGTTGCAACGCTTTGTTAAAGTCCCGGGCCAGCAGTTCATACGATGTTGCACCGCAAATCCTTGTCATCAGGTTGGCATAGCGAAACAACGGGCCGGACACTTTAAGAACAGCAACGCCGTCTCTGATTGAGACGGCGTTGGCATCTTTCATATCTTTGCCCATCTCCCGGGCTATGGCTTCAGGCGTTTTGCGGCTTTCTCTTGCGATTTCCGCCATCATTCCCATCATCTCCGGCGTCATCGCCCAAATGCTCTTGTTTAGTATTTTCATTGATTAACCCCATTTCCTTAAGTTTATTTTTTTCCCGAACCCGTTGTTCGACCACTTCCTCCCAATCCAGTCCCTGAGAGGCGCACTCGTTTTCCAACGTGGACAAACCGATTTCCATGCGGAGTTGGCCGGCCTGAGCTTCCTTAACCGGATCAACCCAACCACGTCCCGGACCAATCCATTTGCATCGGGTGTAGGCGTAGCGGTTTTTATAAAAATCCGGCGCATCCACCAAGCCTTTGTTGACCATTTCTTCAAGCCACAATTCATAGACCGGTGTTGCCCAATAGTCAGCCAGCCATTGCCGCCGTCCGTTAAAATAGCGCCATGCCTCCAACAATGCCGACCTCGCCGAGGAGTAATTGGTTTTGGAAAAGTCCTTCAGCAACAATTCGTACGGAATGTTTAATCCTGTACCGATATGTCGGAGTAAATTCTCCACAAAGCTTCCATAAGCGGAGTTTGGTCGGCTTGGCGTAAACGGCGCGACCTTGTCTCCGGGAAATATCGGAATAATGGAGCCGCCCTCCAACTTAACCTGCCAGTCTTTCTTGGCGTTCAAATAATCATCGCTGGAACCGCCGAACAATTCATTTAATTCTTCGCCACCCATCGGTGTTTCGATAAAAGCGGCAATCATTGCGTTGACAATCGCCGCCTGCAATTCGGAACGCTCGTAATGGTCAAGCATTTTAAACATCGGCATAATCGCAGAAAGGATAGGTTTTCCCCGAGTCTGTCCAATACGGCTGACATCATGAATATGCAACACCCGCCGCCGGCCGAAAGGTGTAAAAGTTGGAACACGCTCCCATTCCAGTGAAGACATCCAATAATCCCCCGGATGTTCTTTTAAAATATGATAGGCAACCGGAGCACCGAAACAGTCAATCTCCACGCCGCCACGCAGTTTCTTACTATCCGTGCTGTTATTTGGATTGGACAGCCTGTCAGGTTCAATTAGCTGAATGGTGGTGGCAACCGGACGTTCCGGTAGCCACAAAGCCAACGCCAGCGCCTCGCCGTTAATCAAACAGGATTTAAAAACCTGAGTTGTCAGTCCATGAAAATTGAGGCTTTGCGCCGCATCACACATAAAAGTCTCCGACCAGGAGCGCCACAATCCCTCAACTGTGGCCTGCCATTCCTCCTCCCAATCCTTGGTTTTGCCTAAAAGCTTATAGTCAGGCTTGGCGGAAAGACGAAAACCCGTGCCAACAATATTGTCAGTCAGCGTCTGCATCGCGCCGCTGGCAATCCCGTGGTTGCGGGACAAATCTCTGGAACGGGCGACCATAGTGGAAAGTTCGGGCAAAAGGTCGCTGTCCGCCGAACCCCGTCCGGGTTGCCACGAGGCAATCTCCCTCAATGTCTGCGATGCCGCTTTATGTGATGTATCTGTCATGATTTTCCATAAAAAAACACCCCAGAATCTAATCTGAGGTGTAATTGTAATAAAAATTATGTTTTTTAACTTAGCATTTCTTCAATTTCATTGTCAAAATCAAATTCTTCTTTTTGAATTCTCCCTACAGCATCACATTTTCCATCCATAAACTTAAAAAATAGAATTTCATCTTTATTCAAAAGGAATTTTTCTTGAAGCATTTTATATGCCAAACCGCTCTTTTTTTTACCATTATATAAAGGCATATCAGCTTCACAAATAACCGTAGACGTAGTATCGTCTTTTATATATTTTTTACAATTATTGTCAAGAAATTCAAAAAGCTTATCATATCGATCATCATATGTATCCTTACCTTTTTGAGTTGAACATTCTAATTTGTAAGTTAAAATAAATTTTGGCATTCTATATTCCTTTATAAAGCTAAAACTAAAGTTTATATAGTTAACAGAATCTTAAAGCGCAAGTCTAGAAGCAAATTTTTATGATTTTTCTTCTCCCCGTAGTTGTTCCCTCAGCCGCCGCAATTTGCGATTTAAGATTTGCAATATAGATTTCCAAGCTTGTCAGACTGGCTTGATTGTAAGTCACCGAACCAAAATTACCGACATTGACTGAAACTTCCCTTGCGCCTATCATCAGCTGATGATAAGCTTCTTCGGCTTCAGCCAATCTGGTTTTTAATATTTCCTTATCTAAAGCCATGGATCATCCACCTTTGTCGCTTTCATCTGTATAAATCTTGCCGGTTTCTTTTTCGGCTTAGCCTCGGGATTTGCCGGAATAAGAGCCTCCAACTCGGCCCAGGCTTTTTCACTCATGCGGTCAAGGCCATAAATAGCCGCGCCGGCTCGGGCGTAAACCCGACAGTCCAAAGCCTCATTGCGCCGTACGGGATCTTTTTCCCAAACCGGTTTCGGATAGCCGTTGCTTATCCTGACCACCTGCCGCTCCGCTGTCAGCTGTTTGAAATATTCCTCGGCATACTGCGGAAAATGGCAGCGTCCAAACTGCGAAGCATCCTCGCCGACACGCTCCATCCTAAGCCAACGGTACAGTTCAGTCTTGATAACCGGACCGGACACATTCCATACCTTCAGTCCCTTTTTCTTGGTGTCGGCCTTGGATGTGGACAACAACATCGCCGTGTCCCGGCTCTGGCCCTTGACCGCAACCACTGTCCTCGGTTGGCTTGCTCTCGCGCCGTTGCCTCCCCAAACCGCTTGATTGAACTGCCTTACAAACGAATAAACATCCTGCGTAGCATATCCGGAATCAACGCACATCACCCGTATCGGCAATGTTACGCCGCTTTCATGCGGATAATCTTTTGTCAGCACATTTTCAAGTTTGCGCCAGACTTCCGGTCGGGCGGTATCTCCGTCTAAAACAAAATACGCCACCGACCAACTCTGCTTCTGCCGTCCCCAAGCGACAACTTCACATTCAATGCGGTCTTTTTGAATATCAACACCGGCGGTTAAGAATAATCCGCCGTAAGGAACAGTCCCGATCGGATAAGTTTCCCTGGCTTCATACAGGCGCTGCCATTCCGGCGCATCGCTTTCCACCTCAAAGGTCTCACCCAGGATGGTGTTTTGAAAGCCCTGCATCAGGCTTGGATTTTTCTTGGTTTTCTCATAAATGGCCACGCATTCTTTCCACGACAGCCACCCAATCGGTGAATACAGGGAAGACAAATGGAAACCCGCCGTCACACCATCGCTGGATGCAGTTGCCTGCCAGCGGCCGTTGGCCAGCATCTGGGTTTTGTAATGTTCACCGATATGTCCACCGCAATGCTCGCACGCATAGAACACATTGCCGTCTTCCGCCTGTATCTGTTTCCATTCCAACCGCTGATAAGCGCCACAGAAAGGACAGGGCACAAAAAAATAGCGCTTGTCGGAGTTCTCAAACTCCCGCTCAATATTGGACAGTCCTTTGATCGTCGGCGTGGACACCAGAAAAATCTTTTTTCTTTTGTTGAATGTGGCGGTTCGCCGTTCCGCCAGCAAAATCGGATCGCCTTCGCCGTCAATATCCTGCGGATAGCCGTCAATCTCATCCATAAACAGATACCGCGCCGGCATGGAACGCAGCCCCACCGCTGAGTTTGCTCCGGTCATCACCAACACGCCGCCCGGAAAATCTTTGGATAACATAGTGTTGCCACTGTCCCGGGAACGCGCCGGAGCCACCAGTTTTTTTAGTTCCGGACAATCCTCAATCAGAGGATCTATGCGTTGTTTGGAATTACGCTTGGCCATTTCCACCGTTGGCGACACCGCCATAATCGGCCCCGGCGCTTTGTGCATGACATATCCCAGCCAGTTGTTTCCGCATTCCGTACCTCCGATTTGCGCGCCTTTCATAAACACCACCTTTTGAACAGGGCTTTTCGGCGACAGGCAGTCCATAATCTCTTTCAAATACGGCGTTCTGTCTGTCCGCCAGCGCCCCGGTTCCGATGCCGACTTGCTGGAAAGAACACGGTATTTATCGGCCCATTCCGACACCGGCATGTATGAATCCGGTTCCACGCCCTTGAAAAATTCATCCTCAATATAACCTTTTGCGTCAAAGCTCCCGGTTGATAAGCTCTCTGCTTTCGGAGAGGAGTTTCCGTATGTATTCATCCAACACCACCGCCGTCTTATGTTCATCCGCACCGAGTTCAGCCGCGATTAACGCCCCGTAGCGGGTGGAAAAGCTGGAAAACAAATCCCGCAAAGCTCTCCCGAGGTTAAATGCGTGCTGTCCGGCCTTTTTGCGGTCGATTGTTTCTCCCGTTACCATTTTGAGTTTTGCTTTGGCCAGCATCGCCCGATAATAAATATCCGCTGTTTTGGCCTGCTGATAGGTTGAAAAATTCTGCCGCCCGCCACCGGATAATTCCGGCTGAGCCTCAAACAGTGGATCGGCCTTGCGGCTTTTGGCCGGATCGGTGTTCATAAACCATTCCCTATTGGCTTCATCCACGTCAATTTTACCGTCCGGCGTTTTATGAATACGCCCCGAGGCAATCGCCGTTTGCACGGCGTTCAACCGTACACCCCGAATTCTGGCATATTCCCGAAGCGATACCTTCCGTCCCATTTATTCTCCTTAATTTGCTTTAGCCGTATATAAATAAAGCGTACAATATACCGCCGGAATTAATTTCAGCGCACCAAAGCCGACATTCAGGCATTGTCAGGCATTTTTGCGCCAAAAGGAAAACGAGGCAGATAGCCTCGTTTCTTTAAGCCTGCATGCGGATTTAGAAAGAAAGGATAATTAATTAAGTCCCCGCACCGGCTTAAATATGAATATGACACGGCTGGAGGGGGAGTTTACGCTCCCCATACCGGCTAAAGCTTGCTTACATCATAACCAAGAGCTGTTAACACCCGTTTTTTCTCCTCTTCTGAGGGATTATCTTCATACCAGCACCATGCATCGCTTTCCGATAAATACCCCTTAGGCGGAATAGGAATAATGTCTAAACTTTCCATTACATTTATAATTTCATATGTTTTAGCCAGCTCATATTTTAAAAGCTCATCAATTACTTTTTTAGTAACCATTTTTAATATCCTTTCTTTTAGGTTTCCGCTTACATTACAATGAATGCTTGAAAATAAAGGAAAGTCCAGTCAATTCTGCATTATTTTTCAGGAAAGTTGCGGGGCGGACCGCGCCCCGCTTATCTCTCAGTCCTCCCATTCGGGTATCAGGTCGCCGCTGTCAAGGTCGGGATTGTAGCCTGTAAAGTTCTCGGTGCTTAATCTGACCCCGCCAACCGTTTGGATAACTATTCCGTATTTTAAGCTCAGCGCCTTTAATTCTTTACAAAAATCTCGATACTTTTGAGGGATGATAACCTGATAGGCCGTTTCATCAACATAATACCTGTAATCTTCGATAATGCGTTCTTTGGTTAACCTGCGGTCTGCTATTTTTATAAAAGTGTCGACATTCGTCCTGATCTCCTCCATATAGCTGTCGGCGATATGTCTTCCCCAGCGGCTGTCCATAAGTTTCTGGGTTTCCTCAGGAGTAAGTCCTGAATTCCTCTGGATAAGTTTGGCAGTCTCATTCCATAATCTGGTCATGTCCTTTTTATGTTTAAGATAACCTTCCGCCGTTCCCCAGAATCCCCATCCTTTATTTTCTGTTTCTAAAATCGTAGTCATTATTTTATCCTTTCTTTCAATTTATTGTAGAGTTTTTATCCTCTTTACAACACAATGAATGCTTGTAAATAAAGGAAAGTCCAGTTAATTCTGCATTATTTTTGAAAAAAGTTGCGGGGTGCGACACACCCCGCCCAAAAACTTAATCAACGTTAAACCATTCCATGCAGGTTGCAAGCAAATGGTCGTAATTACCACTTGTCGCTTCTTTACAGAAGGCTTCTCGTTCTTCTGGGGTTAATCTGGCCCGCCGCATCGCCTCAAGGCATCTGCCGAGTATACTAAATGCATTACTGTCAAGACCAATTAATTGTACATGGATTTCTGGGTATTTTACTTCATTTTCCATTATTTTATCCTTTCTTTTCAATTTATTGTAGAGTTTTAATCCTCTTTACAATACAATGAATGCTTGGAAATAAGGGAAAGTCCAGTTAATTCTGCATTATTTTTTATTGTAACAAATTGAATTATAATGATATTTTTGAAACAGCGGGTTTGCTGGCGATAATTCGGCCGCTTAAAGGGATGCAACTTTTTTCTCGTACAATATACAGCTTGATTGATTATTCAAACTTTCCGCATGACTTTCAAAGAGTTGCGCTTTTTGGCTCGTGTACTCTTCCCAGCGGCGGACAATCACATCGCAAAACTTTGGATCAAGCTCAATCAAACGAGCTTTACGCCCGGTTTTCTCGGCCGCGATAACCGTGGAACCGGAGCCGCCGAAACCATCCAACACGATGTCTCCCAATTTTGAACTGTTATTTATGGCTCTTTCCACCAGTTCCACCGGCTTCATCGTTGGATGCAGATCGTTTTTGACCGGTTTGTTGTACGCCCAGACATCGGATTGATCACGATCACCGCACCAGTAGTGTTTTTGATTGGCATTCCAACCATACAAAATCGGTTCATACTGCCGCTGATAATCCGCCCGTCCAAGTGTGAAAGTGTTTTTGGCCCAGATGATAAAAGTCGACCATTTGCCACCGGCGGCGATAAAAGCATTGTAAAGAGTATGAAGTTCGCTGGAACTCATACAGACATACACTGCTCCTTTGTTGAACATCATAAGGTTGGACAGGCTGTCGGCTAGAAATTGTGCAAAACCATCGCCGAGATTATCATTCATAATTTTACGCCCGCCAAGCGTTCCGGCATGATAACGCAGGCTGTCTTTCATGGTTGAACCATAGTTCACATTATATGGAGGATCGGTAAAAATCATGGCCGCGACATCATCCTGCATCAGTTTTTTGACATCGTCATATATGGTGGTATCGCCGCACAGCAGACGGTGTTCGCCTAAAAGCCAGATATCACCGGGCTTGGTCACCGCTTCTTCAGGAACTTCCGGCACTTCATCCTCATGGGCATCAGAAGAAGTTTCCTGCTCGCCGAAAATATCCAGTTCTTTTAATTCCTCTTCAGAAAATCCCAAAATATCAAGGTTAAACTCTAGTTCGCCCAGTTCTTTCATCTCCAGCGCCAGCATCTCTTCATCCCAGCCGGCGTTTAGAGCTATTTTATTGTCGGCGATGACCAACGCCCGCCGCTGAGTCTCGGTCAGATGCTGCAGACGGATGACTGGGACTTCTTTTAATCCCATGCGTTGAGCCGCAAGCAGTCTGCCATGCCCGGCAATAATGACATCATTCACACCAATCAAAATCGGATTGGTAAAGCCGAACTCTTTGATGCTGGCGGCAATCTGAGCGATTTGCTCATCGTTATGTGTGCGCAAGTTGCGCGCGTAGGGGATGAGCTTATCTACCGGATAATTCTCTTGGAATTCCATAAATTTCTCCGTAAAAAACAAAAATGACCAGACAAAAGACATGGGGCGACCAGCCACCCAAAATAAAATAACTCTGAAAACCTTGTTTTGCTTGGCTTTCAGAGATATGCCGACCAGTAAACAAAAAAGCGTTTCGCTAGAAAAACGCCGCGGCTTGCGCCCCCGCATACGATTTAATCGCAGGAAGGACCCGCGGGTTTAATTTCTATTTAGAACACTAATAACAACCTGCTTTACAGTTTCCATTTCTTCAGGTTTACTCTCCGCAATCAAAATAGTCAGAGTGGCAAGAGTTGCATTGTTAATAATTGGTTCTCCGTTTTTATAAAGCATACCGTTCTTTTGCATAAAATAGAGAAAGCAATTTGCGCCAATACGTTTGTTACCATCGGAAAAGCTATGATTTTTTACAATCAAATACAGTAGCATTGCCGCTTTTTCTTCCAAAGACGGATAACAGTCTTTTCCTCCAAAAGTCTGATAAATCTGACGGACGGAACTATTAAAGCTGTCATCTTTGGGGTTGGCAAAAATATCCGAACCAAATTCCGGTTTCATTTTATCAATGACATTTAAGAATTCTGGAACGTCAATAAACACAGCTTCTTTAACTGTATTGCCCGCACGATCCAATTGTTTGTTGTCAAAGTCGTCAAGCAAAGTTAACCCGCTGGCAAACTCACTCATTAGTTTAGTCAGTTGTTGTGCTTCGTCTAAATTATGCGCTTGAGTTTCCACACAGCGGCTAAGCAGGTTGACGCTATGTTGCAGTTGTTTAATTTGTTCAGTCTTTTCCCGTAACCTTTTTTCATTAACGGCAAAACCCTTTACAAGATAATCTTTTAATTTTTGTGTCGCCCAAATACGAAATTGTGTACCTCGAACACTCTTAACGCGATAACCAACAGAAATAATAACATCAAGGTTGTAGTAATCAATATTACGTTCAACCTTACGTTTACCTTCAGTTTGAACTATCCGGAATTTCCGGATAGTTGAATCTTTTTCCAATTCACCTTCAGAAAAAACATTATTTATATGTTCATTGATAGTACGAACATCTTTTTCAAACAACGTAGCCATTTGCTTTTGGCTTAGCCATACTGTATCATTTTCAAGACGGACATCAATATCGGTTTGACCATCTTGGGTTTGATATATGACAATATTGTTTTCCATAACGTTCTCCGGAGTCTACTTCGCATTAGTGTAAAGACGATATGCTTAAAATTTCCTAAATTTATTATATCTATAAGAATCCTTCCCGACATAACCTCGCGAACACAGGCTTATTCAGCCCAAGCTCGGTAATAATTTCGGACGGTTTCTTATCAATCTGCAAAGAATGTTCAGTGACCACACCATGTTTAACTGTCTTCATAACAGCGCTCGGTAATTCCGAGCGGCTGATACAGGATGAAAGGTAAACAAAACACTCGTCATTGTCTTGCAAATATTCCAAGGACAGTTTACGGGCATAAAAATTAAGTGTCACGTCAGCTTTGCTGGCATCCTTTGTCCATGGACTTCCGCCGCCGATCGGACAAGCCGTTTCATAAAAATCGCACGCAAGCTTTCGACCGGTCACGCCGCAATCGGCCACGGATGAATGATATTTATATGTTCCCGTGCCATTGACAATAATATTTTCCGGCTCCTCTCCCAACGCCAAAACAATAAAAGTCGTCAGGTCAACATCCTTAAGCATCGGAACAGCCACAACCGCCGTTTCCACACAGCCAAGCTCATTAAGTGTAATCTGCGTTTTGATGTCAATGCCCAGGTGGATGTTTTGCAAAGCATACTCATACAAGGCGTTGCATAATTTTTTGGCCAGATATTGTTCGCGGCTGATGTTGCCCGTACCCTGACAAGCGTAACCGACAAATACCCCCTGATCACCCCAGCCGTCTTGTTCAACTCCCTGTGAAATATCTGCCGACTGCTTGCCGATAAGATTGATAATCTGCAGTTTCTCGGGATTAATGGCGTAATTTCCCCAACGATGGCTGTAAAATTTATCGTACCCGATTTCCGCCAGCGCTTCGACAACATAAAAATTAATTCTTGCCAGGTTTACATCACCCGTGATTTCACCGCCCAACACAACTGTGTTATCTTTTACCATTACTTCAACGGCATATTTGACCGCCGCGTCTTGTTCAATCATCCTGTCTAAAATATAAGACGAAATATAATCCGCCATTTTGTCAGGGTGTCCAAGCGACACCGCTTCCGCAGTTTTTTTCATCGCCACTCCTTTATCAAGCATAAAAAAGGCCCGTAGGCGATATACCTGCGGACTCTAAAAAAATATCAAAAAGGGCGGATTGTTCACCTCCGCCCCGATTATACCTGTTTTTGTAACCGTTTTTTGCTGATTTGTAAACCACGAAAATGTCAATGACATTTTAGGCATCCATATTGAATTTTAATAAGGGCTTTTTCATGGCGTAAGGCCAATATCTGCCGTGAAACACCAAACTCCCGGCACAACAACTTCCACGGAATACGGTTGGCTCTTTTCCAAACCAACCGGCGTTCGTCAACCGATAATATGGGCAGCCACTCCAGCATCACCTGTTCCCATAAAGATATCTGCTCCTGATTCGGACGGACTTTAAGCGGACGCTTATCCATAAAAACAATTTCCTGCGGCGTGTAAATAATATCCGGCATACAACACCGGTATTTGGGAGCGCGGACAGCCGGCAAAAGCCTATCCACATAGGCGGCGGTTTCCAAATCTTGCTTGATTTTTTCAATTGTAATATCAGCCATCTTGCACCACCTTTACCTTGCCGAGCACATCCGAACAAACATTCGCCAGAGTCTCCATCTCCGAATAAGCGATGCCGTTTTCCTTGCAAAACCATTTCCGAACCGCCTTTTTCCAGTCCACGGCAATGTATTTTTTACCGTTCATCCAACCACGTGCCTCATTCCAGCGCACAAAAGCGGCCGGATCTATCGTGTAACCGCTTTCCTGACAATACGCCGCCACGTCATCTACAGTCGGCGCACCGGCGTAAACAGGCTTATCCACAACCTCCGGCCCTTTATCTTTATCTACAGATTCACATACATATACCGATTCATTCTCCGATTCATCTGATGGGGATGTTGGCACATTTGCTTGCTCTTTGTTGGAATTTTGCTTTGATTTTGCTTGACGTTTGCTGTTTTTTTGCTTGGCGATGGCTTGACGCTTTTCACGGATTTCCAAATATTTGGCATTGTTTTTCTCAATTGTTTCCTGAATTAATGAAAAACGCTTTTTTACAGGGTCTGATAATTTAAAAGAAACATCTCCGTAAAAATTTTTTTCACACAGCGCAATTATTAAATCAGCTATCTGACTTTTCTTAAAGTTATGCACAGCCGCAAGGAAATCCGCCGGATACAAAACAAAGGATGTTTTTTTATCCATTTTGCCCTCCGTCTTTGGAAGCCTTCTTTATATTTTTAATGCCCTGTATCCATTCCAGAGCCAAACTTGTGCGTTTGACCTCGTCTTGTATCATTTTTTCCAAGCGGTCGAGAGCGGACATTTCCAGATCCAACAAATAAATGACCGGAATTTTGCGTATCTCTTCCGTGATATAAACCGTGCGATCGTTTTTTCTCATGGCTGTTCCTTTCAAAGTTTGTTAATGACAACAGGAACACCCGCTAAAAATCAAAAATCGTTTCCGTTATTTTAATTTTTTTCTCATTTTTTCAAAAAAGCCGTAAATAGTCTTTTTACTGACATGCAGATCTCTGGAAATCTGATCAATGCTGTCGCCGCATAGAATATGCTTTACAATCTCTTTTTCCTTAGGTTCGGCACTATTCATAATTTCACTGACAATCAACCGCGTTTCCGTGTTTTCCGCAAAAGAAAACTCCTCATCAGCGTCATAGTCGGCCAATGAGGAGTATAAGAAATCGCGGCGATGGTATCTTTGCGTTAACAGGTTCGTGGCGTATTGCTTTATGGAATGCACCACTAAAGCCTCGTCCACATCATGAACGTTGTAAAACCGCTTCAAATAAAAAAGCAACAGTTCTTGAATTAAATCTTCCCGATCTTCATAAGAAAAGATCGGGGTTGACAACAATCTGCGAATTTGCGATAAAATCGTTATGCGGACATACTGAGGTAGTCCGTTAAAAATATTCAAGTTCATTGATAAGCCCCGTTAAATAATTGAATAGAGGCTTATTTTCAGGTTTAATACATTTGCGTGCAATATGCAGATAAAACAATTACAAGTTGAAAACGTGTCATAGATAAGGACTTGACATTATTTTAATAAAATATCGCTTGTGTAAAAATCTGTGTACAATCAAAAACAGAAGCCATACTTTAATCGTTGCTGAGACCAAAGCAATGGAATTTCCGATTCTAAAATTTTACGAAGGGAAAGTGTTTTGGGATAAACGCCATCCACAATGGCCGTCACAATATCCGGAGCAAGATACGTCATGCGCAACACTTTGCCGACATATTCACGGCTCAGACCTTCTCTCTTTGCCAAATCTTCGATAAACAGGTTTTCTTTTTTCATTTTATCCTGCCAAACAAAAGCTTTTATCAATGCCAAATATAATGGATTATTTTCGTCAGGTTTATATTTCTCGGGAGCGAATATTTTCAGTGAGCCGCGTTTCCGGCGTAAGCAGACGCGGTATAAAATCTCGTTTCTTTCACCGTTAATATTATTGGGAAACAAATCGTCTTTCATTTTATCGTCCATCAAACTGACGGCCAGTTCTGTATACATAATTTTGATACGATCAACATCCACGCGGATTTTTTGAACAAGCATAATCAATAGTTGGCGTAAAGTAATAGAAGACAACCTCTGAATAAAATCATCGCCATCCTGTAATTTGGAAATAATTTGCACATCTTTAATATCAGGACGTATGATTTTTGCCTGTTTTATCAGTCCGGAAAGGATTTTAGGCGATTTTATAATGCCTGCGATTTGCCGCAAGACGAAATTATCCATCTCGCCGGCGGGAATGCTTCCTATCTTGCAATTATTAAAGCCTTCTTTAACCGCGCGGAAAGAGGTGTAATATTCGTAAACTTTATTCTTTTTATTGGATTTCGTGGAAATCATCGCCGCCTGACAACAATCGCAATAAATAAGCCCTTTAAGCAGAGCATGTTCAACAAAACGGGACGGCGCAAGTCTGCCGATGCGGTTCTGGCTTTTGATTTTTTGAACTTCATCAAATAATTCCCGTGAAATGATTGCCTGATGCTGACCATCGTAAACCTTGTCTTTATGAGGAACTTTGCCGATATAAAGCACGTTTTTCAACATGCTGCTCACGCGCATATGGGTAAATTTCCCATTTCCCTTGCTTAATGTGGTGTAACCATTGTTGTTGAGCCATTCCGCCACCGCAATTTCTGAACGAAAAATCAGATATTTTTCAAAAGCTAAACGCACAACTTTCGCTTCCTCGGGAACAATCTCCAATTTTTTGTTCACGGAAACGTAACCAAGCGGCAAAACTCCTCCCATCCACATTCCCTTCTTTTTGGAAGCGTCCACTTTATCCCGGATGCGCTCGGTAATAACCTCCCGCTCAAATTGCGCAAAAGAAAGTAAAACATTCAGCGTCAGACGCCCCATGGAATCATAAGTGTTAAAATTCTGCGTCACTGACACAAAAGAACATTGATTGCGGTCGAAAATTTCGACAAGTTTTGAAAAATCAATAAGCGAACGTGTCAGCCTGTCGATTTTATAAACAACAATCATATCAACCATTCCAGCCTCAACATCCTTTAAAAGCTGTTGCAAGGCCGGACGTTTCAATGTGCCTCCGGAAAAACCGCCATCGTCATAATGGGTGGGGATGATTTCCCAGCCTTGATAAGCCTGGCTTTTAATGTAGTTTTCTCCGGATTCCCGTTGCGCTTCCAGCGTGTTAAATTCTTTTTCAAGACCATCTTCCGTTGATTTCCGGGTATAAACGGCACATCGTATGGTTTTCATTTATTCTCTCCCAATCCAAAGAAAAAGCGTCCGGAAATTCGTTTGCCCGTGATTTTTAAAGCAACCGCGGACAGACTTTTGTAATAAATCCCCTCAAATTGAAAGCCGGCGGTAGAAACAATGACATTATATTCTTTTCCGCGATAGGTCTTAACCAGACGGGTTCCAACCGGAGGAAGTCCCGTGCCATCGTTGTCCTCGGCGTGTTTCAAAACCGTTTTGCCAAGCAATAGGCTTTTAATATGTTCCGGAACGCCGCCATAGGCAAGTTCCTGCATTCGATAGGCAAGTCTGGGAATATAAAAACGCTTGGTTTTCCAAATCGGCTCGCTGTCAAAATATTGCCGCCACATTTCTTTTAACTCGCCAACACTCATATCGTTGAGCCGTAAAACGTCAGTTTCCACCATTTTCAACTCCTTTCTCAACAATATGAATGCTCTTTATTCTCTTGTTATCCAGTCCTTTCTGCGGCAAATCCGGACTATTTTTTCCATCAATCAAAGTCAAAAGTTCCGGCAGTAAAAGTTGTATGATTTTTTGAATGTCTGTCATTTTGAACCTCCGACAGGATCACCCGTATAAAATCAGAAACCGTTTCCAAAAATTTTCAAAAAAGCGCATCGGATTGAAATTACAAGAAAAATATTTGTATCAATATAATTGCCTCTTATACAAAGAGAACCAAAAGAGGAAATTGGGTCAAAAAGCGCCTGTGGAAACAATAAAAACATGGTAATCTCTTGAAGGGCGTTGTTTGGACTGTTCAGACCTTCAAAAAAGTATATATTTGGGGTGTTTTGAACCGATTTTGGCAAAAAAACAAAGATACTGGAGAATAGGGCGCGACCATCAAAATAAAAAATGAATCCCGCAGTTTCTTTAACTTTTCAAAGTATTGGAAAAACAAAAAAAGAGGAAGTATAAACTTCCTCTTTAACAACTGGTTGCGGGGGGAGGATTTGAACCTCCGACCTTCAGGTTATGAGCCTGACGAGCTACCGGGCTGCTCTACCCCGCGATATATGAACGCTGCCTGAACAACAAACAGACATATAACCCTAAAAAAAATAGTTGTCAATAATAATTTTTAATATTTTGCAATTTTTTTGCCCGATGGTATAACGAAAGCATAAATTTGCCAAACCTTGATAAGGAAAATGACTATGCAGGAAACCGTATCCGCGGAAGAAAAGGATATTACCCGCAATCCCGACCGCAAACTGGGCATCGTTGCCGGCGGCGGTGAGTTGCCCAAGCGGCTGATAGACTGGTGCCGTGCGCACAATCGCCCGTATTATGCTCTGGCTATTCATGCCAATGCCGATGAAAAGATTTTTACTAAAGACGTGGCGCACGAATGGATACGGATAGGGCAGGCCGGTACCGGATTTAAACGCTTTAAGGAAGAGGGCGTTAAGGAAATCGTTCTGATAGGCACCATCAAACGGCCGACGTTTTCCGAACTGGTGCCGGATTTGCGCACCGCGGCGTTTTTTGCCAAACTCGGCGCCAAAGCTTTGGGCGATGACGGTATTCTCCGTGCCTTGGTAAAAGAAATCGAGGCCGACGGGATGAAAGTCGTCGGCATTCAGGAAGTTGTTCCGGATTTGCTGGCGCACGAAGGCGTGCTGACCAAAAAGAAGCCTGATAAAGCCGATGAAGAAGATATTCGCCGCGGCGTAGAAGTAGCTTCCGCTTTGGGCAAGCTTGATGTCGGCCAGTCGGTTATTGTCCAGCAGGGGCTGGTTTTAGGCGCTGAGGGAATAGAGGGAACCGACAGGCTGATTAAAAGGTGCGCCGATTATGTGCGCAAAGGAAAGGCCCCGATACTTGTAAAACTGCGCAAGCCGCAGCAGGATATGCGCATCGACCTGCCGACCATCGGCACGCGCACGGTGGAAAACGCGCATAAAAGCGGCCTGAAAGGGATAGCCGTCCACGCCGGTAACACCCTGATAGTCAATGAGCCGGAAGTGATAAGGCTGGCAAACGAGTATGGCCTGTTCATCAAAGGCATAATTCCGTCGGAGTATGAAGCATGAAAATATATCTGATAGCCGGGGAACCGTCGGGAGATATGCTCGGCGCCCGTTTAATGCACGCGTTGAAAGGACTTGCGCCGGAGGCGGAATTTGCCGGCGTCGGCGGCGAAAATATGAAAGAGGAGGGACTTAAATCCCTGTTTGACATCAGCGACCTGGCGGTTATGGGGCTGGCGGAGGTTATTCCGAGCATTCCGAAAGTTCTGCGCCGCATTCGCGAAACCGTCGCTGACATCGCCGCCCAAAAGCCGGACATTGTCGTTACCATAGACAGCTGGAGCTTTTCCTCCCGCGTGCATAAAGCCCTGCGCCGCCAAAAGATTAAAGTGCCGCAGATGCATTATGTCGCGCCGCAGGTCTGGGCGTGGAAAAAGGGACGGGCCAAAACGATGTATAAGTATGTAGACCGCCTGCTGACACTGTTTCCGAACGAACCGGCATATTTTATCCCCCATCATCTGCCGTCGGATTTTGTCGGGCATCCGGTAATCGAAAATACGGTGCCGGAAACGGCGGCGGAAGAATTTTGCCGCAAGTCGGGTATTTCACCTGATAAGCGGATTGTCCTGATTTTGCCCGGTTCGCGCCATAACGAGGTCAGCCGCCTGTTGCCGGTGTTCCTGGAAGCCGCCGCGCTGCTGCGGCAAAAATACGCCGACTTGCAGTTTGTCCTGCCCACAGTCAAGACCGTAGAGCAGCAGGTGCGCCGTATGGTGGCGGAAAACGGCGCCGATGATGTGATGATTGTCGCCGGCAGAGAGGAACGCAACGGGGCGAGGGCAGCCGCCTCAGCGGCAATGGCGGCGTCTGGAACCGTGTCGCTGGAACTGGCGATAATGAAAATCCCGCATATCATCGCTTATAAGGTTGCGCCGCTGACGGCGTGGCTGGCACGCCACCTGCTGAAAATCCGTTCCGTCAACCTGCCCAATATCCTGATGAACGATAGTACTGTGCCTGAGCTTCTGCAGGAAGCATGCACGCCTGAAAACGTGGCGGGCGAGGTGGCGAAATTTCTGGATACGGAAAATGCAGCCCCGCGTACCCAATTTCAAAATAAAATGGAAGAGCTGCGCCGCCTGATGGGCGCGGGCAAAATAAACCCGAGCCGCCGTGCTGCGGAAATCGTGCTGCGGGAGATAAATGGCGCCAACGCCTCATCTGCTGCCCTAGACGCTTCCATCACGCCAATTTCCGCCGCTTCGGACGCTTCCACCACGCCAATTTCCGCCGGTTCGGACACCTCCGCGGCACCGCATAAAATCCCTGAACCCGCCGCCCGCGTTGCTCCCGAAAGGCTGTCCGCTCCGGCACCTCGGACACCGGAGGCATAATCCGGTGAGGTGGTGGCTCCGCAAACAATGGCTGCGGTTGAAGCTGTATGCGGCCGAAAATTATCAAAACGAGGCGGAAAGCCTGATAATCTGGTATGCGGTAGCTTTTGCATCCGGCGCGGCGTTTTACTTTGCGTTGCCGCTGGAACTGTCGGCCTGGGTGATTGTCGGCTATCTTGAAGCCGTGCTGCTGTTGTTATGGCTGACGCGCCGCCGGGACGGGCAGTTCAAGCTCCTGACGTATGCCGCGGTATTTTTGCTCGGGCTGAGCATGGCCAAGGCCGATGCGATGTACCGTGCCCGCAATTTGGAACATGACTTGCCTGAAATCAGCTATTTGCGCGGCCGGGTTAAGGATATGGATTATAATTCCAACAATCGCCCACGGCTGTTGTTGTCCGATGTCAATAATTTCGAGCGGGACTTGAAAGGCGATTTCCGCATCAGCCTGAATTTTTCCGAACCATGGCTGAAACCCGGCGTCTGCGTTGAACTTGTCGCCAAACTGCCGCAGGGATTTACGCCCAACCCGCTGAGCAACTATAAGTTTGACCGAGCTAACTTCTATAAAGGCTTGAGCGCTGTCGGCTATACCGTCGGCCCCGTATTTCAGGTAGAATGCCCCGCCGCGGCGGCAAACCCGGCAGCGGATACGATAACCCGTATTCGGACGTACATCAAGGAGCTGATTGACGCCAACACTCCCAAAGACGCCGGCGCCATCGCCAAAGCGCTGACCATCGGCGACCGCAGCACGATTTCCGAACAACTGAATAACGATTACCGCACCTCGGGTCTGGCGCATTTCCTTTCTATTTCCGGAATGCACATGAGCATTATTGCGCTCTTGGTCTTTTTCCTGATACGTGCAACCCTGTTCCCGTTGGGCGAAGGGCGGTACGATTTGCGCAAACCCGCCGCCGTCGTATCCGTTTTCTTTACGTTTGCGTATTTTCTTATTTCCGGGCAGAGTGTTTCCTGCATCCGCGCGTTCGTGATGACGACGCTGGTTTTGGTCGCCGTTTTGTTTAACCGCCGTGCCGTCTCGCTGCGCCTGTGGGCGTTTGCGGTGCTGGTCGTCGTCGCCATAACGCCCGAAGCGGTTGTGTCGCCCGGGTTTCTGATGTCTTTTGCCGCCGTGCTCGGCCTGGTTGCTTTTTATGAAAAGAACGCCGCCCGGCTGCACCGCTGGCTGGACAGCCGCAGCCTGTTCGGAAAGTTCGTTGCCTATATGGCCGGGCTTTTGGTATCGGATTTGGTTGCCAGCCTGATGACGCTGCCGTACGGCGTCTATTATTTCAGCCAGATTTCGGTCTATACCAGCCTCGGCAACCTGCTGGCGGGGCCGGTCATCGGTTTCTGGGTTATGCCTGCGCTGTTGTTGTTTCTGATAAGCCTGCCGTTCGGGCTTGGCGCTTATGCTGTCAGGCCGTTTGCCGCTGGCATCGATGTAATCAACCAAATCACCGCATGGGTAGCGGCGCTGCCCGGCGCCAAGGCGGGCGAGGGCGTCGGAACCCTGCCGGACTGGGGCATACTGTTGCTGACGTTCGGCTTGCTCTGGCTCTGTATCTGGCAGGCAAAATGGCGTTTCTGGGGGATTGCCGGGATAGTCGCCGGCGTTGTCAGCATCTGTTTCAGCCCGCGCCCGGATTTTGTCTTCGACGCCAAAGGCACGACGTATGCCTACAGAAACCCTGCCGGAAAACTGGTCGCCTCCCGTTATCATAAAAACAAATTTCTGGAAAAAATGTGGACCGGTACCAAAACCAAAGGCAAATACGCCGTTCCTGCCGGCGACCCGGTTGTCTGCAATAAACAAAGCTGCATCTATAAAGGGCGGATAGAGTTTTCTTTGGGACAGGTAAAGCTGGACGGGCGGAAAATACCGCTGCGCGACGGCGGCTTTGTCAACCTGACGACCGGCGTCTGTTATTACCGCCCCGAAACCGGCCGGCTCTGGAACCGAACTGCTTTGGAACCGGGCAGCTCAGAGCCAAACAACTCTGGAACCGCAGCTGATTAGTGCCCGACCTCGTTTATGATTTTCCGGAATTTCTCCGCAGCCTGTTCTGCCGTAAAATGCCTCAGCGTGATTTCTCTTGCCCGTGCCGCCTTTTCCCGCCGTTCCGGCTCGTGAGCCGGGTCAAGGTAATAGCGTACCAGCCGCGCCAGCTCATCGCCGTTTTTGTACATTGGCACGCTGTCGCCGTATATCGCTTCAATCTCGGGCATATAGTCGGAGATGACCAGCGTTCCGCAGGCTGTCGCATCAAAAATCCGGTTGCTGATAAAACCGAATCTTTTCATTCCCTCGCGCGTATCGTTGAGGACGATTTTGGCTGAGCTGTAATATTTGCGTAAAATCCGGTTGTCGGCATAGTTTGCTTTTGCCGTTCCAATCGGCCATTTCGGACCGTAAACGTCGACCGCGATGCCGCGCTGTTGCAGAAAAGGCACCGCCGTGCGGTAAAACGTGTTTGCCCCGACAAATAAAACATCACTTTTCAGGCTTTCTTCAAAATCAGGATAAAACCGTGCCGTATCGGTAAATTGCGGAATATAATGCGCCGGAATGCCTTTTGCCCGCAGCTGCTCTGTCAGTTTCTGCGACGCCGTTGCCAAAGCGTCTGCCTGGCGGGCACTCTCGGCAACAGTCTCCAGATATGCCTCGTCCGTGGGAAGCAGCTCCCGCCGCCCGTCTTCGCCAAACTGGGCATAGGCAAGATAGATGATGTTTGTTCTGGCGCTGAGGTCGTCCGCAAACGGCGGCAGAAATCCGCGCAGGAGAATGTTCGTTTCCGCCGGATATTTGTACAGGGAATTATAGAACGTCAGGTCAACCTTTGCGCCGCCCCGCGTCAGCCCCTCCGCCAAATCGGAAGCCAGCGCATAGTCTCCGGCGGTATAATGCCCGATTGCTGTCGGAATGTCTATATTGATACTGCTTTTCTCCGATGGCAGAAAAATGCTGCCGGGGCGTTTATACTGGTCAGGCTGCATCGCCAGAGCCTGCCGGACGCGCTTTCCGGCGCTTTCTGCCGAATATTCCCGCCGCGCCAGCTGTGCTGCTTTTGCCGCGCGTTTTTGAACCGGCAGCCTGATGTCTTGTTTCTTCTCTGCCTGTTCAACTTCTGCTGCCATCTTTTCCGCGCCTGACTTGTCAGTGTAAAAGCTTACTCTGTCGTTAAACAGGTTGACGGTATCCTCTTTGGGCCATATCCATGGCACAATTAATGGAATTTCCCTCCCGGCTGCGGCTAAAAACAGCGGATGTATGTCGAGTGTCTGCATACCGAGAGCAGTCTTTTCCGCAAAAATCGCCTTTTGCTGCGGCATTTCCCTCATCATCTGCGCCGCCTGTTCCGGTTTGTCAAGCTCATAGCGGCGATAGGGCAGGGCTTTTTCTCGCAAAATATCTTCAATAAAAGGCGGATTGCCAACGATGGCAAAAAACATTCCGCCTCCGCGGTGTTTTTCTGCAATATGGCTTTTCTGCAGCATCTCAGAAGCGGCTCCGTTATATTCGGCATCAGCCTCGTTATATTCAGAAGTATCCTCTCTATATTCGGCATCAGCCCCGTTATATTCAGAAGAGCCCTCTCTATATTCGGCATCAGCCTTGCTATATCCGGAAACGGCCGCCTTTTCATCAGGCTGGTAAAATAGCGGCATATATGCCGCCTGAATTCCCGCATTTTGCAGATACGTCCGCAACAGGGGCGTTGATGCCCAAACGGCATAATATTTTTCCAGCCCGCCGGTCATTATGCCCTGTCTTGATCCAAGCCATAGAATGGCACAACGCTTGGCATCGTCGCTGATATCCGGGGCATCGCTGTCCGAAAACCAGTTTCCGGCATATATGCGGATATTTTTGCAACTCGCCGCGGCCCAGGCCGCTGTATGCGCGGCTTCATTTGTCCGTCCGTTTGCCGTATCATTGGCCGCTTCCGCCAATATGTCTGCATAAGGCTTTAAAAAAGGCGGAATATTTTCTGCTGTTTGAAAATACGCTTTTTCAACCTTTGGCGCGGTTTTTCCGGCAATCAGCAACAATCTCCCGGAAAACAATGCCGCTCCCGTCAGAACGGCCAAACCTCCCGCAGCCAATAAAACCTTGCGTGCCGCTCGTTTCATCTTCTTCCCGCAGCCCTTCATGCCAGAGGTTATTTTCCGGCTGCCGCCGCGCCGGAGGATACTTTTGCCGCATCGGAAACCGCTTTGACGGCTTTGTCAACCTGTTCCATAATCTCTTTTTCGGAAACTCTCTGCCCGCTGAGCGTTTTTAAAACGCCGAGCATCTGCCCCTGTGCCGCTTTTATCTGTTCGGGCGTTAATTTGGCGTCTTGCCCTTCAATAAGAACCTTGTCCATAATCAAATCAATCGCCGCCTTCTGTTGTGCCTGCTGAGACCAGTCTTCAAGCTTGGCGCCGGTAATTGCCAGCCATACGGCCAGCAGCGTCAGTGCCAGAAAACGGAATTTCCTGACAATCGGCAGATTGTCTTCGCCATAAATTTCGTCATTGTCATTCGGCGCGCCGTAAAAACCGTCGTTGAGGTCGGTTTCGCGCGACAACAGACGGATAAGCAAAACTGCCCAGCACAATACCAGTACCGCTGCGCCGGCAAGGCCGATAAAAAATCCGCTGGCGGCAAGCACGGCTCCGGGAATGAGATACAAGGCCGCATTTTTGTTAATGTCATGCAGACGCCTTGCCGTAACCGCCACTGTCGGCAGCAGCGTCGCCAGGGCAAAGTAATACGGCAACAGCGGCATCTCTGCATATTCGCCGACAAAATAAAGCGGTATCCACATAATTCCTGCCGCTGCGGCGTATCCCCAAAACTCCAGGCGCGATGCCCTTCCGCGAAACAGCAGGTATTTTTCGGTAATGCCGCGGATATAATAGTCAAATGCGTCGCCCCATGCTGCCCGCATGTTTTCTTTTTTTATTTTCGGCCGCTGCGGCTTTTGCGGGGCAGGGGATTTTTCCGCGTTGTCTCCGTCTTTTTTTTCGGGATCTTCCACCAGAATGTCTTTGTCTTTAACCAGCATTGTCTTCTCCCTCGCTTAAATTGTCCGTTTCGGCTTTATCATCAGTCGTATCCGCTTTTTTTTCTTTCATGCCGTTGGTATCGGCCGCCGCAAATCTGCCGGAAGCGTCTCGGCGCGGCAAGGCTTTTTCCGTTTCGTCCTTTGCCGTTCGACTGTCCCGCCGTGTCTGCGGAAAGCAGTAAAAGAAATCGTACATCTTAAAATACAAGATGCTGATGAAAACCAAAATCGCCGCTCGCACCAGCGATGCCAGAAAGACATTGACAAAGCTCAGCGCCAGCATGGAAAGCCACAATAGCAGGAACGTTCCCGCCACCACGGCCGCAATCCGCGGCAAATCGCCTTTCGTTTTGCTGTAAGCCGCAACAAGCGAGCGCTTTTTGCCCGTTATCTCTGAAACGAAAGCAAACGACGGAACGATAAAAAAGGCGATAAACAGGAAAAATATAAAAATTCTTTTCGCCAGCAGCCAGGGCAGGCTCTCCAAAACTGCCGAAACCGCTGCCGGTCCGTGAACGGGAAACAGCCGGCCGATGATGTGGATGCCGACGTTAATCGCCAACGACGAAACAAAAATCGACAGCACAAACAGGACAATCGCCAGCAAAAAGCGCAGCCCTGCCGCCGTAAAGACTTCCCTGTCCCATAAAATCCGCTGTTTATAGTAGCACCCCGCAGCGAAATAAAAGAACAGGTAGTTATACGCCAGCGAAACGCCCCAGAAAGACGAAGAGCCGAATATCATCGGCAGCAGGCTGCCCAAAAAGTAAAAAATCGTCAAAAAGGCAAAAGCGAACAAATGGCTCGCAACATAACGGTACGCATTTCTGTAAACTTTTTTAATCGACAGTTTTTCCTGCATTTTCAACCTGCTCTTTATGTTTTTTAAAGCGTTATATCCCAAAACTCCTGTAATAATATGAAACACCGCATTTTTATTTCAGTGGCGGGCTTTGCCTTGATTTGGGCGGCGTACACTGCCTTTATTTCGGCTGCGGACTCTGCCTTTATTCTGCCGCAGGCTCGCTTTTATTTCGGGAGCGGCTCTGCTTCAGTTTGACTGCCAGCTCCGCCTTTATGACGGAGCTGGTCCGCTTCCTTTTATTTGCTGCGTTTGTTCATATATTCCGTCAGCCAGTGGATATTATACTGCCCGTCGATAAATTCGTTTTGCGAAATTATCTCCTGATGCAGCGGAATAGTTGTTTTGACGCCCATGATGATAAACTCTTCCAGCGCGCGGCGCAGGCGCATCAGAGCCGCATTGCGCGTTTTGGCGTGGACGATGAGTTTGGCAATCATGCTGTCATAGTACGGCGGAATCGAATACCCGGAATAAATTTCCGAATCGACGCGGATTCCCAGACCGCCCGGCGCATGCCATTCTGTAATTTTGCCGGGGCAGGGCGCAAACGTTTCCGGATCTTCCGCATTGATACGGCATTCAATCGCATGCCCGCGGAATTGAATATCGTCCTGCGTATAGCCGAGTGCAGCGCCCGAAGCGATACGAATTTGCTCTTTGACGATGTCGATGCCGGAAACGGCTTCGGTAATCGGGTGTTCAACCTGCAGGCGGGTATTCATTTCCAGGAAATAGAATTTGCCGTCTTCAAACATAAATTCAAGCGTGCCTGCATTTTGGTAGCCGATTTTTTTAATCGCGTTGCAGACGATATCGCCGATTTCCTTGCGTTGCGACTGGTTCAGTGCCGGCGACGGGCATTCTTCGATAACTTTCTGGTGGTTGCGCTGAATCGAACAGTCGCGCTCGCCCAAATGCACTACGTTGCCGTACTTGTCCGCCAGTACCTGCATCTCGATATGCCGCGGATGCTGCAGGTATTTTTCCATATAAACTACGTCGGACGGGAACGCCGCTTTGGCTTCGGCGCGTGCCATCGTATAGGCTTCGGCGATTTCGTCGTCGTTAAAGGCCGTTTTCATGCCTTTGCCGCCGCCGCCGTCTTTGGCTTTGATGATGACCGGATAGCCGATTTTATTCGCCCATTCCTTGGCATGTTCAATGCTTTCCAGCGCAGGAGACCCCGGCGTAACCGGCAGCCCGGCCTCAATGGCCGCTTTGCGCGCGGTGATTTTGTCGCCCAAAAGGCGCATCTGTTCGGCAGTCGGCCCGATAAAGGTTATGCCGTGTTTTTCGACCATTTCGGCGAAGTCGGCGTTTTCGGACAAGAACCCGTATCCTGGGTGGATGGCGTCCGCGCCGGTAATCAGCGCCGCGGAAATAATCGCCGGTTTGTTTAGATACGAGTCGGACGAACGTGCCGGGCCGATGCAGACGGCTTCGTCAGCCAGACGGACATGCATCGCGTTGGCGTCGGCTTCGGAATGCACGGCAACTGTCCTGATGCCCATTTCCCTGCAGGCTCTGTGGATTCTCAAAGCGATTTCGCCGCGGTTGGCAATTAAAACTTTTTCAAACATCAGATTGTTTCCTATTATTGTTGTTCCGAAATCTTACTCAATGACAACCAGAGGTTCACCGTATTCGACCGGATCACCGGTTTCAACCAGAATTTTGACAACTTTACCGCCTTTGTGCGCCTTAACCGGGTTAAAGGTTTTCATCGCTTCGACCAGGCAGACCGTATCGCCCTCGGCAACCGTATCGCCGGGCTTGACATAGTTTGGAGATTTCGGGTCGGCCGACAGGTAAACCACGCCGACCATTGGCGATTTGACGGCATTCGGGCTGTTAGTGTAATCGGTATCGCCCGCATCGGCGGAGTCCGCCGCAGCAGCCTGAATCGGCGCCGGAGCGGCGGCAGGGGCGGCAATCGGAGCCTGAACCGGGGCATACGCGCCGGCAACGGCAACGCCGGCCGGATTTCTGACCAGGGAGATTCGGCACCCTTCGTCTTCGTATTCAAGTTCGGTCAGGTTCGTTTTATCCAAGATTTCAGCCAGTCTGCTTATTATTTTTGTATCCAAGGGATTAGACATAGTTATCCTCTCAATTAAAAATTAAATCTGCCCCATCTTTACCGCACTTGAGAAAAATTACAAGCATTTTCTTAAAAAAACTCCCAGACTATGCACATAAAGGCATTTTGCGGATATTTTTGCGCAACGGTGCACGTAGCGGCAAACGGCGCAAATTTGGAAAGAACGGGCAGAGGCCGGCTCCCGGCGCATTATGCAGGAAAAACGCCGCAACCGTGATTATGAACGGCCGTTATTATGTTCCTGTTGCTGCTGTATCGTAAATTATGTATGGCAAAACAAATAGATATTAAAAATATTGCGAAATTGTGCAAAAAAGTAAAAAAAATGCTTGCCATCTGCAAAAAAGTTATATATAAACCATATCCGTGGCCGGCCAGATAGCTCAGTTGGTAGAGCAGAGGACTGAAAATCCTCGTGTCGGGGGTTCGATCCCCTCTCTGGCCACCATCTGAAACCCCGGTCTTCCGGGGATTTTTTTTGCAATATTCCCCACAGTTTCAAACTTTTTTTTACCTGTGCCTGCGGCCCGGCTAGAGGATATTTTGGCTTTTGTGCTTTTCAACGCCCGTCTGCGGCCCGAATTTTTCGCCTTTAGGACTTGACAAAAATGTGTTTATCATCTACATTCGGTTTCGTCTAAATAATTTTATGTCAAATTTATAAATTAATTAAGTATTATGGTGAATATCTCAGAAGAAGAGTTGCGCCGGTTCGTCAAGGCCAACGCCCACCGCAGTGAAACGATTATCCGTGGAAAAAACTTCAAAGTTTTTAAAAATTACCGTCTGCACGGAGAAGTCGTAAACGTCATTTCGTTTCATGACCGGCATTTTGCCGTAGAGGAAATAACGTGCAAAAAAATGCGTTATATAGAAATGAACGACTATCTGTTGTCGGTTCCAAGCCTTTCGGGCATGGAAAATCATTTGTTTTTCCCCGGTGGAGCCTGCTACAATACGCAGGACGGTACCCGCATTTATATGGGAACAACAATAGCCGATTCCAACTATGTCGGGCGTTTTGTCGTAATTGACGGACGCATATTGGCACTGTGCGACAAAAAGCACCCGCGCTTTTTTATCATTGTCGCCGGGCAGCTGCGGGAAATCCCGTCGTTTACCGCCGAACAGATACTGCGCAATATGCCGCTGCTTCCCCGGCAGCAGGTTTCGCTGAATGCGTTCTGCGGGGCAGATTGGGAAAGCCACAACGGCATTCTCATTAATCCGGAAACGCTGGAAGTGCCGGGCAGCTTGCAGATTTATGCGTGGAAACGTGCCCGTTCCAACAAAAGCGTTATAAAGGCAAATCTTGATTTTGCCAAGCTGTTGTGCATCTTGACGCGTGATGAAAAAAAGGAAACGCCGGCCGTCAAATTTGTCAGTTCTGAACATTTTTAACCGTTCTGAACATTTTTAACCGTTCGGGAAGCAACTCTGTAAATAAAAAGCACCCTGTACAGGGTGCTTTTTTTATTGCCGCCGGACATTTTCCTTAAAAAGCTTCCGTCCGTCTTAGGAGCCTGTCTGAAATAAGTGCCCGAATTTTTGCGGAGCCTCTTCTTTCATAATGCTTCTGATATGCCCGGGCAGGGCGGAAAGAACGCAGTCTTCCTGAAAGGCATGGCTTCTGCTGCCGAAACGATAGCCGTTTTTTGTGGCAAACGGCGGCAGAAGTTCTGCTTCAACGGAATAATCCCGGAGCGGGACGGCATCTGCCGCTTTGCCGAGGATTTTCCCTATTCCGAGTTCCTGTGCTTTTTCGGGGATTCGGTACAGGTCAAGCTCGTCCCAGAAACGTTCAAGTGTTTCTTTGCCGACCGGAAGCGGATCCTGGCAATCGGTAACGTCAATGAACGGTGCCGTTTTTTCGCATCTTAACCCGTCGGCAAAATAAGCCGTCGGATTGCTGCCGCCGTCAATCCAAAACCGGTATTCGTCCGCCATAAACAGAGCAGCCTTGTCTTCTGCAAACTCGGCTTTCCTGTGGTACAGCTGCATCAAGTCGCTCTCAAAGGCCACCCCGAAACGGTATGCTCCGACATAAAAAACCGTCGTTAGCTTCCCTTTGTGCTGAAATTCGGGCAAAGTCAGCTTGCAAAAAGCGCTTCTGTCAAGGACTTCTTCCGGTGCAATCCCGTACAAAGCCAGCAGAGGAATCTGCTTTTTGACGATTTTTCCGCCTCTTTCGCGCAACAGGAACGGCCATTCCGTATGGTAATCCAGAAAACGGTAGGATACGCCTTCGCGATACAGATTTTCGGGCAGAAAGTGTTCTTTTCCTTTCAAAACGAGTTTCAGCGTCTTATAACAGTAGCTGTAACCGCAGCCGGATGCAACTTCTGTCCCTGAAGTCAGATAAGAACGCCGCGGCTGGCTTTTGCCGTCTGCGGCATTTGCAACATACGGCAGGTCAATATAGCTGCCGTTGATTTGGACAATAAAATTTTCCATAACAATAAATATATTTAAGTAATACAATAAAACTTTTTGCAGATTAAAATGTTTTGTCTAAAATTGCAAGGAAAAATTTACAAAAAGGAACCGTGTCGGCCCGGCTTTTCCGGCTGCCGCGCGTCAAGGGCGATTTCTCCGGCCTCAGATATATTTCTTCGGCCTCAGACATTCTCCCTCTGCCGCATCATCATAAACCTGGCCTTGTTTTTAAAGGCCGATATTTTGCGGGCTGACGGATTATCCTGTTTTTTATCAGCAACTGACTGATTTTTAGAGCTTTTGCCGGTGGTGTCTGTTTTGTTTTCAAAGGTCGTCGCCGGCGTTTTTCTGCCGCTCGTCACGGGCAGGGGAGAGCCCGTCCCGGTTCGGTCGGCACTTGCCTTTGCCGTTCTGTCCGAATCTCCCTCAACAGCCTGAGCGGCCGTTTCCGCAGTAATCTGATAGGAGTTTATCTCTGTCGTCTGAGCGGTATTAGCCGCGGCAACCCGGGAGATTCCTGCTTCTGCCGCATGGTTTGCGCCTTCCGCAGACCGAGAGGCATTGGCCGCCGCAATTTGGATTGAATTTCCTGTTGTCGTCCGGCTGCGAAACGCAAGCAGGCTCGAAACCAGCGTGTTCTTGTCCGTACCGGGCATGGAAATCCCTTTCAGGAAGGATAAAAATTCCCGCATCTTTATTTTCAGACTTCTTCGGCCGCCGTTGTATTCTGCCGCCATCACCGGATGCCCGTCAGGGGCAAAGAGGGCTTCGCGGCATACCTGTACGGACTGTGCCGCAGGGTGCCCGCCGGCCATACCGTACCGTACCGTCGGACCGGCGGGTGTTTTTTTCGTTTCGCTGCCGCGCTCTGTCAGTCCTGTTCCTTTTTTAGCCGTGTCGCTACGCATTTTTTCCGCCGTGCCGTATGGTTGCCCGGGGACTGTGTTGCTTTTTTCCGCCTCTCCGTATGGCTGTCTGAGGGTGATGCTGCGTCTTTCCGCCTCATATTTCACCTTTCCGTCAGCATAAAAACGTTCGATTCTGACCGTGCTCCCGGCCAAAGCCTTATGCTTCGCGTTTTCTGCCTGTGCCGAAACATTTTGCCCGTACTGCCCGGTTATGATGTCCTGCTTTTCCGAAAGTCTGTGCTGCCGGTCAAAAAGCAGCCCTGCCAGCAGCTGTTTGTCGCTGTATAAAAGGTAGGAACGCCCGACGGAAGAGGTCTTGGCGTCTGTTGTCGGAATCAGTCCGCTCACCGGTTTGCCGCCTTCCAGCGTGCATATCGGCTTTCTGGTGCCGTCTTCCCGGATGCAGTCCATGCCGGCAAGTTTTCCCGCTTTGTAAATGTAGCGTATATATTCGCCGCCGGCTGCCAGCACCGTTTCGCCGTCTGCCGCCCGGCCTTGGACATAAGTACAGCGCCCGATTTCCTTTTTATGGCGGTTATAAAAGACGAACACGCCGTCTTTGCGGCCGTTTTTCAGCTGTCCCGTTTCATAGCTGCCGTCATAATTCAGAGTCTTGATGTTGGCTTTCCCCGCTGCGTCGCTCGCGCCGATAACGTCCATTGCCCCGTGCGGATAAAGCTTGATTGTCCGCCCCGCGCCGTTCAGCTGCACCGCCGCATAAAACGGAACTTTCATAAACGGGTACGCCTTGTAGCCGCCGGCCATTTCGGCTATCTGATAAGGCTGTTTGCGCTCGTCATGCGGCCTTTGCCGGCGTTCTTCTGCCAGCCGGTTACCCGCAAAGTTCGGAATATCTATTTTCTGTCGCGAAAAACGTTTCAGCTGGCTTCTCTTGTTAACCCACGTTTCATAGTTCGGTGCCGTCAGGGATTGTCTGATGACCGTCGTGTCCTCCGCCGTTCCTTCGGGAAACGCCGCGCGGTTACGGACGTCTTTGACGTTGTAAAGCTTGGAAAAGTCAATGCCGCCGATAGTGTTCATCAGTTTGATGTCACGCATAAAGTTCTTTTCATACGCCGGAGATTTGAATTCCTTTCGTCCGGATTTTTCCGTCATTGCGTTGTGCAGCGGGGCGTATGTCTGTGCCATATTGTTGTTCCAGTAGCCGGATACTGTCCTGGCAATAAATTCCATCTCAAAATCAAAGTCTTTTTTATCGGCGGAAAGGGGATTAATCAGGCCGTGCTCGGCCGCCATGACGTACATGCGGATTTTCGGGTCTTCAAGTTTGCGCAACTCAAGGCGCTGTTCCGGTGTGGCATGGATATAGTCGTCGCGAAAAGTCAGCAGCTGCACCAGGCTTGCCGTAATCTCAAAATTATCGCGTCCGGTACGGTAATGCGTCGCCGACATCGGCTTTTCCAATACGTCGTTCATCATGCAGATGCGGTGCCACATTTCGTGCGCGACAATGTGGCGGCTTGCCATATAGCTCTGATATTCGTCGCTGTCCTGGTCAAGATAGGCCAGCAGCTGAATGACGTTGACATCAGCGACCAGGTCTCCGTTAGAAGTTTTTTGGGCCACGGAATCAACCACGAACTCGACGCTGATGTCCCGCTTGTCGGGGGCAATGCTTTCCAAAAACTGCTGCCGGTAGGTCTCGGTGTTTTCGATTTTCGCTTTGCCGCCGTTTTCGTCCTGAGCATACAGCTCCAGCGTGCTGCCGCCGAACATCGTCGTCATCGAAATCAGAAAGCCGTATTTCAAATTGTCAAAATTCACCGTTCAGACGCTCCAAACCGTCCGGAACCCCTTGTCCGGACATCTGTATATGGATAAAATAACATAAAAAACGCCGACCGTCAATGTCTTTTCTGTCCGTGCCGGCGCTTTCTGTTCATTTAAATCGCCCGTAAGATGAACTCGCTAAGCTTTTCGTTAAACAAACTCGGGTTGGAAACAGCTTCCCCTTCGGCGATTTTTGCCTGTTCCAATACCAGCTGTGCCGCATCGCGGACTTCGGCTTCCTTGTCTTTGTCGCCGACAAGTTCCGCCAGTTTGATTATCAGCGGATGATAGGGGTTGACAAGCAGAATCCTCGTGCTGTCAAAGGCTGTTTTCTGCTGATGGTTGCGCATCAGCCGTTCCAGATGAATGCTCATCTGGCCGTCCTCAACCGTCAATGATGCCGGGCTTTTTGTAAGTTTTTCGGTTGTTTCGACCTTGCCGACTTCGCCTTTGAACCATTCCGCCATCTTTTCGGTCAGCTCCTTAAGCCCTTTTTCGTCCGCTTTGGCGCTTTCGCGTTTGATGTCAAGTTTCATGTCCGCCTGCGAAATATGTTTCAAATCCTTGCCTTTGTAAGAAAGCAGTGTCTGCGTCCAAAATTCGTCAATCGGGTCTGTCAGCAGCAAAACTTCGATATCTTTTTCGCGGAATGCTTCCAGCAGCGGGTTGCACGCCAGCGTCTTCGCATCGTCTCCGGTGATGTAGTAAATTGCCTTCTGGTCTTTGCCCATACGTTCGATATAGGCGTCAAGCGATGTCAGTTTGTTTTCGCTCTTGGTCGAATAAAAACGCGACAGTTCGGCCACTTCTTCGCGGTTTGTAAAGTCCTCATAAATTCCTTCCTTAAACGCAATACCGAATGCGTTCCAGAACTTTGCATAATCCTCCTCGTTCTCCGCGCGTTTTTTCAGCTCTTTGAACAGGCGGGAAACCGTTCCCTGGCGGATTTTGGCTATTAAAGCGCTCTGTTGCAGCATCTCGCGTGAAATGTTGAGCGGCAGGTCGGCACTGTCGATAACCCCGCGTACAAACCTGAGGTACATCGGCATCAGCCCCTCGACTTTGTCGGAAATGAATACTTTGTTGACATACAGCTTGATGCCGCCGAGCCGGTCGGGCTGGAACAAATCGTACGGCGCCTTGGAAGGGACGAACAGCAGCCCGGTGTACTCAATGCTGCCTTCGGCTTTGAAATGCAGCGTCATCCACGGCTCGTCAAAATTTTTTGTAACGTGCTGATAAAAGTCCTTATACTGTTTCTCGGTAATTTCCGCCTTGTTGCGCGTCCACAGCGCCGAAGCCGTATTGACCGTTTCTTCGCCCGCGTCGCCGAGGTTCAGCACAATCGGGTAGTCGATATGCTCGGAGTAGGTATGGATGATGTTCCTGAGGTAAATCGTATCGGTGTAGTCTTTGGCGTCGTCCTTGAGAAACAGTTTGATGTCCGTACCGTTTCCGGCTTTTTCCGCTTCGGATATTTCAAAACCGTCCACGCCGTTGGAAACCCATTTGTAGGCTTTGTCGCTGTCCACGCGCCTGGTCGTGATTTCCACCTTTGCCGCCACCATAAACGCCGAATAAAAGCCGACGCCGAACTTGCCGATAAGGTCAACGGCTGAAGCATTGTCTTTGGTGTTTTGCAAAAATTCCGCCGTACCGGATTTGGCAATCGTGCCGATATGGTTAATCAGGTCATCGCGGTTCATACCGATGCCGTTGTCGGAAATCGTCAGCGTATTGTGGTCTTTGTCCGGCGTAATCGTAATTTTGTACGCTTCGCCAGGCTTTTGTAAATCCGGGTTGGTCAGCGTCCAGTATTTCAGCTTGTCAAGCGCATCGGACGCGTTGGAAATCAGCTCGCGCAAAAAAATATATTTTTCGGAATAAAGCGAGTTGATGACAATATCCAGAAGTTTGTTCACTTCGGTTTTAAATTCGATTTTTTCAGCCATAATCAAAACACTCCCTGTCAAAATTGACTCATTGTCTTAACATTTTATCTTTTATATAGGGCGTCAGTCCGTCTCCCGCAACCCCGAAACGAAAAAAACGCAAAAGAGCCGGAGAAACACGCTCCGGCCCCGGAAAATATATTGTGCGCTGTTAACAGTGCCGCAGTTTACAGCCCCCAGTCGAATTCGGTATCGTTCCAGTCGTCAATATCCAGCCCGAGCCCCTGGTTTCCGCCGTCGGAAGCCTCTTTGCCGCTGTCCGGGGATTTGGCGCGCCCGCCTTCGTTCTGGAGAAATCTGGCAATTTCTTTATAGCGGTATTTGTTGGCAATGTCCAAGGCTGTTTCTCCTTTGACGTTGCGGAAATTGACATCGGCACCGCGCCGCACCAGCAGCTCGACCGTAAAGCGATGTCCGTTCTTGGCGGCAATCATCAGCGGCGTCATGCCGTCCAAATCCGGCATATTGACGTTGGCGCCCGCGTCAATCAGGGAACTGATAACGTCGGTATAGCCGCCCAGCGCGGCACGGTGCATGGCCGTTCCGCCCTGATAATAGCGTTTATCGACTTTCGCGCCGTTGTCAATCAGATATCCGACAAAGCCGGTCTTTCCCGCCGCCGCGGCAATCATCAGCGGCGTATATCCGTCAATATCCTGTTCATCAATATCGTAACCGAGCATGACCATGTCGGAAAAGGCCTTTGTATCTTCGCGGTTGATAACGTCATAAATCGTGTCTTCCGCTTGCGCCGCCTGGCAGAAACCCGCCGCCAAAAACAGTATTGCGGCGGCTGTCCGGAAATATTTTGCCGATAATCTGGTTTTCATCTCTTTCCCTCTCTTTTTTTCTCTGTAATTTTGTAATTGCGTTTTGCCGTTATTTTTTTTCAATAGTCGTTATTTTTTCTTTAACAGCCGTTACTTTTTCTTTAATATATGTGCGGACACACCAGAATTTATAAAAGTTTTTTTGTTCCGTAAAGCAAAATCTGATTTTAATTCAACGGTTATCCGCAGGATTTATCGGATCAGGCTCGGATTTATCGAACCAGTCTCAGGTTTATCGAACCAGTCTCAGGTTTATCGAACCAGTCTCAGGTTTATCGAACCAGTCTCAGGTTTATCGAACCAGTTTCGGATTTATCAAATCACTTTCGGATTTATCGGAGCTGCCTCAGCACACACCGGCATATTTTTTGCTTTGCCGCCTGATTTTGTGTTGACAAAACCAAAATTTTCGGCAACAATATTTTCCGCTTTATGCTAATAAAGAGATTTTGCAACAACAAAGAATTAATGAAATCGCAATGCCGGAAAAACTAAACATGTCGGCTCTGTATGCCGCTTCGCTTCCGCCGCGCCGCAAGCAGGACTTGCTGGCCGTGTACCGGGACTATATATCGCTCGTGCGCAATCTGGAACAGGTCGTCCGCCGCTACAAGCCGCTGAACCTCGCCAATTATCAGATAACCCGCCTGTATGAAGGGGAAGTTGTCGACAACCCGTGGGAAGTGGAGGAAATCACGCCTGAGGCTCGCCGTGCCTATACGGATTTCATCGCCAACAAGCCGGCCGAACACGGCGCGCATTACTGTTTTGTCAGCGTCAATTATACCTCGGCGCAGCTTCGGAGCGAAGAACCGGGGATTTTTTCCACGCCTGAAAACTTTGCCGTGCACAGTGCCGGCAATTCCCTTCCGGCGCGCATTGAACGCTATGTCGCCGCTTATGAAAAGGGCGAAACCCTTGAAGACGCCAGATTTGTCATTTCCGGCCGCTGGCTGATGAAATATAACCATGACGCAAAAGGCAGGAGCCTTGCCGACGCTTTTGCCGACGAATGGATAGAAAAGCGCTTTCAAAGTATGTTGGACGTACTGGCGCTGCTGCCGCCGGAAAAGAGCCGTTACAGCGAAAAAGATGTGGAAACGGCACAAACCGAGGCGCTTTCTTCGGCTCTGATTGCTCCGTTTGAAAACGTTCTCCTGAGTTCGCTTGCCGCCCTGTCGGAAGAAAGCAACGGCATAATGCGCGAACTGTTCGGACGCCGCGCCGGGCAAAACTACATGGCACAGGCGGAAAGCGAAGGGCTGTTGCCTTCCGCTGCCGCGTTTCAGGATTGCCTGAACATCCGCCACCTGATGCATCACCAGTGGGATACGCTGGACGGCATCGGCAAATTCAACGAGCGCGAAACGGTCAAAAACGTTTCCGTCCGCCGCCGTTATCTCGATTCTTACTGTCGCCTCTGCGACAGGCCGCTGCTTGAACGCCTCGACGCGTATGTCGGCACGGCAAAAAGTTTTGCGCCGCTCGTTTCAGCATTGAATCCGGATTTGCTGATTCGCGGTGAAAATGAAAGCAATTCCAAATTTGTCTCCCGCATCAAGGAGTACGCCCGTACCAACCCGGAAGCCGCCTTGCTTGTGGAAACAAATTATCCTTATGGGTCGGACAAAAAGGAAGCGCTGATAAAAAATGTTGCCAAGCTGTTTCCCGCCGCCGCCGTTATTGACCGCTCCGGCATGGACATTGACGGTTTTCTCGAACGCGTCGCCGGCTATCTGTATCGCAAAAATTACCTTGAGGTTTTTCAGCAGATTGAATACAAAATGAGCCAGTTCTGTCTGTTCAACGGCAAAAACGTCCAGCCGTCGGCAGCCTGGGCTTATTTTCGCGGCAAAAAGATGCTGAGCGCCGAGGAAGCGGAACGCTGGGCGGAATTTAAACAGCTCCGCAACGATTTGAGCCATAAATATCTGGACGCCGCGCTGTCTGCCCGTCTGGAAAAGCTCTGTGCCGGCTTTATGCAGGCTGCGATAATTCTTGAAGACCGCATAGACGCTGCCAGCCCGGTCGTCAGCTTACAGCAGGGCAATGTCTACCGTGCAGTTCATAAAGACGGAAGAATTGTCGATATAGACTATGCCGAACGCCGGATTTTGAGCGTTTCCCGTGTAACGGATACTTCAGCCGCAAACCGTTCCCCCGCGCCGGCCTCCGATAACGCCGCTCATCTCCGTCCGTCTGCTGCTGCGTCCTCCCGCCCGTCTGCTTCCAAAACTCCTTCCTCATCCCGTCGGCCGTATATTGAAGAATATCCCAACGGTATCAGCATTGCCGTCGCCGGAACCGATGTCGTGTCCTGCCGGCTGGCGAATGGTGTGCTGCTGCATCTGCAAAAGGGGAGGGTGGATGCACCCGACGGTTCAAAGCTTTATCTGAACGGCAGCGAACGTTGTTTCCTGACCCTCAAAGGCGGCGTCAAACTGATTACCGACCGACGTTTTCAGGTTTTGAACTACATTGTCAACGGCCGCTCGGTCAGCATCGCCAAAAATGAAACGATGAAGTTTCCGAACGGACACGGCATTTCGCTTGACAATCGCGGCTTTTTGAATTGCGAGGAATTTTCGGGAACCGGCGGCGCCGTCGTCAGGCTGTTCTACAAGACGGATGCCCGGCAGCCCGCCGTGCGCTTTTCCGACGGAACCGGCATCAGCCTTTCTTCCGGCGGCATCAGGGTATTTCATGCCGGACGGGAGTTAACCTACAGCACGCGCAAGGCCTTTGCCGAAAGCTATGGCGGTCTGCCTCCCGCCCTGAACCGGAAAAAAGGCAGCGACGGGCGGTAACCGGATATCTCTCCGTATCCCCCATATTTTCTATATTCTGCCTTCCCAGAGGGCATCCGTATCAGACCGCTGCCGGATATCCCTCCGTATCCGGTTTCCTGTTTTCTGTTTTTGTATCTTCTGCCGCCAAACTTCTGCCAAAATAAATTTTCAAAACCGGTGCTGAAACTATTGACATCTGTGTCAGTATCTGCTACAAAAAACGCAAGAATGGCAGAAAATGCCCGCCGGAACAGTCTTTTTCCGGCAGACGTGTAATTTGCCGTTCCCCAGCCGCCCTTTTCGGGGCGTTTTTTTATGTCCGCGGCTCAGAAGATGCCGCAAAGGCGGAATAATGCCTTAAAGGCTGAAACAATGCCGCAAAGGCAGAACACTCTTCCCTGCAGCGGACAGGATACCGGGAGCCGGATACAAATCCGGTTCCCTTTTCGTATGCATTTTTTTAGGTTATTTATTGAGGAGTAAAACACATGACTATACAAAACGATACCAGCAGGGCGGTTTACATTGCAGACGGCAAAACGTCGTCTTTCGTAGTTCCGTTCCGCTTTTTTGAGCGTCAGCTGAACGTGTATTTTGACGACAGCGCCGAACCTTTGGCCGCCGATGACTATGCCGCGTCTGCGTCGGAAACGGCGTCCGGCGGCGAAATTGTTTTTTCTTCCGCGCCGGCTGCCGGAACCAAAATCACCATCTTGCGCAACGTCGAACTGACCCAGCTGGTCAAGTTTATTGAGGGCGAAGACTTTCCCGCCGCCGATTATGAATATTCACTCGACAAGATGATTATGGCGCTCCAGCAGATGAAAGAATATCTGAACCGCGCTCTGGTCGTGGCGCCGGGAACGGGAATGACCGTGGAAGAGGCCTACGAACTGCTGGTCAGCATCGGCAAGAACTTTGAACTTATAAAGGAAGTGCCGCAGCTGGCGGAAAAAGTCCGGGAAATTTATGAAAAAATGCTGGATTCCGTAACCGGCAGCGTAACCGAAAACGACGACCGCCTCGTAACTTCCGACGGTGTCTGGCGGTACATTGACGAAAACGGCAGCCATAAGTTCAGCAATCTGTCCGTATCCTGCGGCACCATCGTTTCGGACAGTACATACGGCACATACCCGTATCGGGCCGATATCGCCGTTCCCGGCGCCAAACCGGAACATCTGCCGCTGGTCGTATTCGGGCTTGAAGATGCCGTCAGCGGTAATTTCGCCCCGCTGGCAGAGGCCAAAGAGGGCGCCGTCAGTATTTTTATGAAAGAAATTCCCTCTGCCGAAACCATAACCGTTCCGGCGCTGATACTGCAATAAAAGGGGAGGGGAAATGGAAAAGGTAAAGGAAATTATAGCCAATTACAGCCTGTGGGGATTTTTCCTCGGCCTGGCGACAATCATGATAAAGCCGTTTATTTCAATCCGCCAGACCCTGCGCGATATGCTGATAACGTTCCTGGTCAGTATGCTGTGCGGGCTGCTGGCGGAGTATATGGATATCCCGACGCCGGTTAAATACGGCATTTCCGGCGTTTGCGGCCTGTTTGCCGTCAGGATATACATGATTGCCGACAGCGTGCTGAAAACAGCACAGAACGACCCTTTTAACTTTATTAAAAATATAAAAGGCAGAAAATAAATGCTGCCGTCCTGACCTCGTTTTTTTTATAAAATAATTATTGACAAAACAAATCTGATGGAATATAGTGTTTTTTGTCAAATTATAAAAAACATATCATTATGGAACTGAAAAATTTTTCACAGGAAGTAAATGAACAGCTGTTTGGAAAAGGCAGCCGTCAGGTGTCAATGGGCGAATTTATCGATATGAGCGTATCTGCCCATAAATCCCGCAGCGATGAGCAAAACGTTATCCGCGAAACCGCCGCCGGAAATAAAATCGTGATTAAGCCGCGCAGGGTGCGTTTCAACGGGATTGAGCTTTCACAAGAGCAGTTTCGCACTCTGGTGGATATTCCGATTGAAGAATTGTCCCCGGTCGGCTTCCGTAATCTGCTCGGAGCAATGAGTATTTATGCGCCGGTCATGTTCAAAGACAAAAAGATTTTCAGCCGCACCGAAGAATTTGCCAAGTCGGAAATCGGCCGGCGCGCTCTGGAATATCAGCGTCAGCAGGAAAGGCAAACCGGCCACAACTGCTTTTAAGCGCAAACGCCGCCCGCTCAAGGCTGCGGAATCCAAATCCTCAGTCTTCCTATTGAAGCAACATTATGTGCACAAGCCCCCTCTCCGGAGAGGGCTTTATTTTTTTACCGCAAACGCGCCGGCCGGAACAGATTATTTTTTTGATGATACAGAAACAATTTTAAAGAAAAACGAGAAAAAGAAAAAACTTAATGAATTATTGGATAGATATGGTAGCATTGAGAATATTGAGAAAAATGCTATTGGAGTAGATGGATATGATTATATGTTTGCTGACACTGACAATTTGATTAACGAAGTTTTAGAAGAAAGAACTTTGAGGCAAGTATCAAGACTAGCAAAACAAGAAAAAAAGTCTAGTGAATATGATAAAATTAGAAAAGAAGATGAGTTAGAAAACATTTCTAGATACATACCAAGTGAAGGTTTTAATGATGTTTATCATTCTAAATTAGATGAAGATGGACGCGTTATTTATCTTGGTACAGAACAGCATGAAGGAGGATATTCTGATAGAGAAAATGATTTAGTAAAAAAAAACAAATTATGGTATAACCCAATTTTCTTTAGATGAATATAATAACTTATGGAATAGTTATCTTAAAAAAGGTAAAAATTTCCCCAAAGATGTAAGACAATTGAAACCTATACAGGCAAAGCAAATATTAGATGAAATGTATTTTCAGAGATATGGTATTGATAAGATTAAAAATCCCATAATTACTAGAAATGTTTTTGATGAAGAAATGAATCAAGGAACAAATGCAGGAAAAGATATTGCAGAATTGGTTAATAAGGTAAAAGGAACCAATTTTCCCTTAAACAAAGTGATAAGTGATAAATTGGCAGTAGCAATAAACAATCTATCGTCAGAAGAAAGTATAAAGGTTAATGATTTATTGACATTGAGACGTATGGAACGGTATTTTGAAAGCGTAGATAAAAAAACTGTCTTGAATATTAATAATTTACGAGGATGGTATAACAGAGCTCAAAGCTATCATAGTCAACCAAAAGTTTTTGAAAAACTTTATAAAGATAAAGTTGACTATTATATTCAAAAAAAATATCCTCATTACTATAACAAGCGGTAGAAAGGAAGATAAAATAAGTGGTTGGTTTTAGTTTGTTTTTTATTGTCATTTAATGCGAATGCCCAAGAAGGACGTTGTCCTGCTGATGAAAGTTTAGCTATTGATAAGCTGGAGCAAGAGTTTAACGATTGTGCCGTAGTTGATTATGGAAAAGACGAATGGCAAACATCAGAAATGTTGAAAGCTTATGACCGCTCCATTGACTGTATGCAAAAAGTAGCCCACCATATATTTGATAAATACTATACGCATTATAATGCAAGCGTTAAGAAAAATTTTGATAATTATGTGAGTGCTGCGACGGATATAAGTTTTGATATCAACCAAAGAAGTGATATGGGAAGAAGTATTCGTCTAGCAGAAGTTTATGTTTTGGAAGCTGCCGGACGCACGCATTTTATGGTAAAAAATCTTGTTGGAGAGTATATCAAAGAAATACGCAATGAGTGTGATGAAGCACATGAATTTGACAACTAACCCCAACCATATAATTTAGAATCTCAATAAATAGCAGAACAGGGGATATAAAGAAAGCATAGAAACAAAAAAGGATGGATTTTTATCCATCCTTTTCATTGTTGGTAGCGAGGGGGAGATTCGAACTCTCGACACAAGGATTATGATTCCTCTGCTCTAACCAACTGAGCTACCCCGCCATCAGGTACGAGAGAGTATTTACAGACAATTTTTCCGAATGTCAATAAGAAAAATAAAAAAATGTGAAAAAAATATCGTTGCCCTTTTTTGTTGTAGTTTTTTCACTGCTCCCAAGTTATTATTTTTGCAATTTTTTAGCTGTTTTTGCATTCCTTTCTCCGCAGCCGTCATATATGCCTCGTTCATTGCTTTTCACGCCTGTATCTTACATTTTGCCCCGCTTCCGCGCCCGGCCGTTGCTTTCTCCGCCTTACCGGCGCCTGCACCGCCGTGCCCTTTGGCAATGTTGTTAATCAGTTCCATAATCAACACCGTCTTGCGTCTCCCCCTGTTTCCGCACTCTTTCTTTGGAGGTTGATTTTTAAAATCAATGTTTTATGTTAATAAGCAGCACTTGCCGAAATTATGAGCTGCACGAAAGGGAAAAATATGCTGAAATACGTTTTATATGCCGTTCTGCTTTTGATTGTTGCCGGGGTCGTCGCCGGCGGTGTACATCTTTGGCGCGTTGCCAAACGAAATAAGGCCGAAATGTCGCGTTATGCCGAATCTCCGCGCGAACCTCTGCCGGATTTGGGCAAGGTTCTTGTCGTTTATTATTCGCTTTCCGGCAATACCCGGGACATTGCCGCCCGCATTCAAAAACAGGCTGCCGCCGACGTGCATGAAATAAAGCTGCAAACGCCTTTGTCGCCGGGGCTTGGCCTGTATTACACCGTATGGAAACAGCTCCGCGGCAAAACGCTGCCGCCGGTAGCCGAGCCGTTGCCTGATTTCTCCGGCTATGATTTGGTAATTGTCGGTGCTCCGGTTTGGATGTATACTGTAGCTACTCCGATGCAGAGTTTCCTGCAACAGGCAGATTTTTCCGGGCGTCCCGTGGCGGTCTTTACGACTCAGGGCAGCAACCCCGGCACCTTTTTTGCTGATTTTAAAAACGCCGCCCGCAATGCCGATATAGTTTCAACCATAGAGTTTAACAATCTGCCCGAAAAATACGACGCCGCCGTCGATAACAAAGTCGCCGTATGGCTACGCAGTCTGCCGCCCCGCCGCAGATAAAAGCCGCTTTTTTATGCCTGACAGGCATCTGCCTCAGCTCGGCATTTTTTTCGCTCAAATTTCAGCTCCAGTCCTAAAACGCGCACGATTTTATGTCGTTTGTCCCTTGAATTTTTGATGGAAAAGATTTTCTGCCGAAAAGGAAGCATGGATATTTCTTTGCCTTTATGCCGTATCAAATCCGATAATTGGATAAGGCTTTTATTTTTATTCAGCATATCAGCCGGATAGCGATTCTTCATATCACTCCATAATTGGCTCAGGTACGATATTTCTGTCCGCCGTTGCTGTTCCGAAAGAATTTGAAAACGATATAAGCAGGACCTGCAAACAACAATATCTGCAGCAAAGCGTTCAATAAGCGAGAGTTGTTTATAAAAATCAGATGCTTCAAGCGCAGATTTCATTAAAAAAACTTGTTTTGTGCTAATCGGTGTGGATGCTGTTGCCCCCAAACGCAATTGACGATAAAAATAATAACTGCTGTCAATAATAGTACACAAAGGAGAAGCAGCAAAACAGCATAAATTAAATAAAGAATCCTCTCCGATTGATACCCCTACGGTAAAACTGCATAAATTTTCTTCAATAAATTGCTTCTTATACAATTTATTCCAAACAACAGCGGCGAATTCTTCTGTCAGAGCGCAAAAACCTTGTGGATTGCCGATATTGCCGTAAGGACGAGTAGGGCGTAATTCACCGCCATAAATACTTGTATGCCTGAAAATGACAATATCCGGCCGCCGGCCTTGCAGCTTCTGCAGTATATCCTCATACGCCGTTCTTTCCATCCAGTCATCGCCGTCCACAAAAGCGAGGTATCCCCCTCTGGCCAGGCGCATTCCCGCATTGCGTGCCGCCGAAACGCCGGCATTTTTCTGATGCACGGCGATAATTCTCTTATCTTTTGCCGCGTATTCGTCCAACAGGGCGCCGCTGCCGTCCGTGCTGCCGTCATCCACGCCGATGATTTCAATATTGCGCAGGGTCTGTCCGCACAGGCTGTCAAGACATTCGCCGAGATACGGTTCAACGTTGTATATCGGGACGATAACCGAAATTGCCGGCTCTCCGGCAAGATGTTCTGCTGTGTTCATCTGTAACCTCCTGATGAAAAAAATGGTTCGTTTTTTCTCACCAAAAAGCAGGGGATAATTTTGCCGCCGAAATAGCTATTTAGATAAAACGAAAGTATATGAATTAAAACGAACGTTTAATGTCAGCAGTTTTTTTGCAAACTTGCAAACCGTATATCGCAAAGCGCGCACAACGCGGCGAAAAAACTTCCGTGTGCAGGATAAATCCATTTTCCATACCAAAACCATATAAATTTTAATGGAAATTTAAATCTAAATCGTTACATTGCCCGAAGATGTTCCGAAAATAATAGCCGGAACGCTCAGAAACAGCCATGAAAACGCTCCGAAAATAACAAAGGAAAACTGATGATACAGGATATGACCAAGGGCAATGCCCTCAAACTTATTTTGCTTTTTTCGCTGCCCATCCTGATAGGCAACGTCTTCCAGCAGCTCTACCAGCTTGCCGACATTTTCATCGTCGGCCGCCTTCTGGGCGAAAACGCGCTGGCAGCCGTCGGCGCGTCGGCTCCGATATATTTTACGTTTCTGATTATCGCATTCAGTTTTACCGGCGGGCTGACAGCCGTTACGGCGCAGCGGTTCGGGGCAGGGGATTATGACGGCGTGCGCCGCTCGGTAACCCATTCGTTTCGCGCCAGCCTGGTGCTGAGCATATTCCTGACGCTTGTTTTGATTGTGAGCCTGCGCCGCCTGATGCATATTCTAAATGTTCCGCCGGCAATCTATGACGATTCGTACAATTTCATCATGATTCTCGGGCTGGCAATGGTGTTGATTGTCGCTTTCAACCTGCTTTCGGGTTTTATCCGTGCGCTCGGCGACAGCAAAACGCCGCTGTATTTCCTTATTTTTTCCTCGGTTTTAAACATCATTTTCAATCTGGTTCTGATAAAATTCTGCCGCCTCGGCGTTATCGGTTCGGCCGTCGGCACGGTGATTGCCATCAGCATTTCCGTTGTCTGCTGCATTATATACATCAAACGCAACTATCCGATTCTCCGGCTGAAGAAAGAAGACTGGGCATACAACCCCGCGTTTATGCGCGAACACCTGAACATTGCCATTCCGATGTCGATACAGTTTTCGATTTTGGCGCTGAGCATTATGGTCATTCAGGCGGTCTGCAATTCTTTCGGCGAGAAGATAATCGTCGGTTTCACCATTGCTTTGCGCATCGAACAGCTGGCTACCCAGCCGCTGATGGCCATCGGGCTGGCTATGGCAACGTTTGCCGCCCAGAATTACGGTGCCGGCAAATTGTCGCGCATTCGCGAAGCCGTTAAGAAAGCCTGCCTGACATCGTTTGTCATCAGCCTGTTGATGAGCACCGTGATGTTCTTTTTCGGCACCCATATCATCGGCAGCTTTTTGGACAATCCGGATCCGTTCGTCGTTCAAATCGGCGCGTCTTATCTTGGCATCAGCATTATGTTCTATTTCTTCCTCGGCATGATTTTTATCTTCAAAAACACGCTGCAAAGCATGGGCAAACCGCTGTATCCGGTATTGTCGGGCTTTATCGAACTCGGTATCCGTTCGTTCGCCGCCGTCTGGCTCGCCTCCAAAATCGGCTATCAGGGAATTTACTATGCCTCGCCTTTGGCCTGGGTAGGCGGTTCGATAGTCGTTTTTGCCGGATATTATTTCAATGTTTATCTGCGCAAAGAGAGCGATATCAAAAAGGAATACCGCGACCTTTATAAACGGATGAAAGCCGCCTGAAAACGGTCTGCCCGCCGGCACCCCGGCGTTCGGGTTTCTGTTCCGTTTCCATAAAGGCGCAGCTGTCTGAACTCCGTAAAAATAAAGGCGCCGCTGCCTGCACCCCGTAAAAAAAGAGCGAACCCGAAAGTTTCGCTCTTAATTTTTTGTCTTGGCTCAGAAATCCAACAGTCCGTCCCGGCGCAGATTGATTATCGTCTGCGGCGAAACTTTCAGCCGGTTGACAGTTAGCAGCAGAAGCTCATGCCTGTCTTCCGCATCAATATCAGCGCGCTGAGCCAACAGCCTCAAGTCCTTGCCGGAAACAAATCCCCGGTTGGCCGACAGACAGCCGACTCTTACCAGATAGTCGCGGATAACTCCGGGCGACGCCTTGGCAAACAGGCAGTGCGTTCCCGCCGTACCGAGAGGAATGTGGTTGCGGCACATCCATTCAAACAGATAATCGGCCACATCCTGCGTTGCATTTTCATAAATGGTCAGGCGGAAAGGAACCCTCGGATGCGAAAGCTCAAGAAAACGCATGGTCTTCTCGCGCAAAAAACGGATAACATCAAGCCGTCCTGCCGCATATTTGAGAATTTCCCGTTCGTCGTCAGGACTGGGAGCAATGCGTATCCGCTCGCGTCCGGGCGTATAATAGCTGATAATCTGTGCGTCGGCCGCCTCTTTATCGGCAGAAACCAACGGCAGCAGCGCATTAAAGTACCCGTAATCGCACAGCGTATCCAAAATTTTCGGATTCGCCAGTTCTGCAATTTCACTGCGGCGGGAACGGACAAATGCCATACGTCCCGGCCAGTTCAAATTCTTAAAATAAGCGTCAAATTCCTCGCCGCTTACATACCCTAAAATAATTCTGTCCATATGCGTAAAATTTAACAGCCTTATTATAAGCGGCTGTCGTTTCCGAAGTCAAGATGTTTTTGTCTATTATTGAAAAGCCGTCATGCCCGGCACACCACCCCAGCCGCCGACCGGCGACACGCTTCATCAGTTCATGCTTTTCGAGTGTGCTGGATTACTCTGCGCTTCCCGATGTACCCGTTTCAAAGCACGGCTTCCGACCCCGCCTTTAAAAACACAGTTCCGGACTGCGCCTTTTTAAGTTTCTCTCTTAAAATAATCAGGATTTGAATTTTGCCGTTTCCGCCCGAGCCAGCGCGTCGCAGCGTTCGTTTTCCGGATGTCCGGCATGCCCTTTAACCCAGACCCAGCGGATTTCGTGCTGGTTGCGCAGCTCGTCCAGCCGCTGCCACAGCTCGGCGTTTTTGACCGGAGATTTCTTGTTGGCGGTTTTCCAGCCGCTCTTTTTCCAGGCATAAATCCATTTTTCAATCCCGTCCATAACATAGCGGCTGTCGGTATAAAGCGTAATGTTGCACGGCTCCTTGAGCGCCGCCAGCGCCGAAATGACCGCCGTCAGCTCCATGCGGTTGTTGGTCGTTTCCGCTTCGCCGCCGGAAAGTTCCTTTTCCGCGCCGTTATAACGCAATATGGCGCCCCAGCCGCCGGCTCCCGGATTCCCGGAACACGCTCCGTCCGTAAATATTTCCACTCGTTTCATTTTTCGTTTTTCCTTTTTGTTTTGTTCTCTCTGCGCCGCATTTCAAAACGCGTCGCACCGTTTTGCCTTCCGCTTTCATATCCGCTCGTACCGCCCGGTACCGGCTCTCCGCCAGTCTCCGTTCTCCCGATTCTTCCCTGAAACACCATTTCGCCCGTCTGCCGCAATTCTCAGTTTTATGCCCGCCCTGTCTGCAAATTTTTATTCCGTTTTCAGATAGCACGAGAAAAACTCGTTGGTCAACACCGCCAAATCAGCGTTTTTCCTTAACGCCTGCGCCACAAACGACCGTAAATCGTTCTTGGAAATAAAAATTCGGAAACTCCGCGGTGTCGCGCCGTCCGCTCCGATAACCCCGTCCATCAGAAAATCCTCGCTGATGTCGTCGGCAAAGCGGATTTCCGCCTTTGCGCATGAAAACAGCGCCCGCGGCGGCACGCGCATTTCCATCGGCGTAATCAGGTTGATTGAATTGTTCTCCGCCGCCAGATTCTCCAGCTGGCTGTCATAATAAAAGCTGACTTTTGTCTTATCCCCGCCGACCAGAAGCGTATTGCAAGAGAGGTAAACCTCTTTCGCCACGGCGTTCGAACTGTTCTGCGCCAGCAGCGAGAACCTGATTTTGACGTAACTTTCCTTTTTCTTTCCCCGTTTTGCCGGCGCGAAAAAGTCGTCGTCGCCGTCTTTGCCGACCTCCAGCGTCTTGTTGGAAATTACCAGTTCGATATTCGGCTGCGGCCTTTTGCCGAACATTCCCGCAATCACCGCATACGGAGCCGGAACGTTGTTGGAGCCCGAACGGATGTAAATCTGGCTTCCCGTCGTCGTCATCAGCGGCGCAATATCCGATTTCGGGATATATGTCGCCACAAAACCGTCGCCGTTGTCGTCGCAGCTGATGATGTGGTTGCGGACTTTGTTATGCGAGGGAATGGTACAGCCCGAAATGGCATTTTCCAGCCAGCTCAAAAAGCGGTGCACGTTCTGAACTTTAACCTTGGCCTTGGCAACGTCGCCAAGCTCCAAATCCCGCGAACATTCGACTCCCCAGACCAGCACGCCGCCCTCGGAATTGCCGAACGCGGAAATTGCCTTGCCCAGATTGCGCCGGTCGTTCGGATGCAGCGAACGCATCGACTTTCCGTCCGAAACAGCCTGTTTAAAGTCCAGAAACAGCTCTTCCGTCTGCCGGCTCATAATAAACTCGTCAATGGCATCTTCGCCGAAATAAATCAGTTTTTCAAAAATATCTTCCGCTCTGGACATTGCTCCGCTCCCGTTTCCGAATTGCCGCTGCCGGGCGTTCCGCGCCGGCTGCTCCTTGCTGCCTTTTGCCGGACTATTGGGCCGAACTGGCGGCAATACCCGGCTATTTCCGGCTATTTAAAGTAATCTCCGGCGTCAATCGCCGCTTTTGCCGCTTCCTCTGCCTCAAAGAACGGATATTCGTCCTTCAGCCCCATCATCGCCGCAACCATAGAGGACGGAAATATCTCCAGCCCGTTCTTATAGTCTTTGACAGCCGAATTGTAAAAACGCCGTGCCGCCGCAATATGTTCTTCGGTTTCGCCCATCGCCTGCATGGCGCTGCTCATCGCCGCGTCGGACTTCAGTTCGGGATAGTTTTCCGCCGTCAGCCGAAATCCGTGCATTGCTTCCGAAAGCTGTTGTTCGGCCTTGAAACGTTCCTCATATCCCGCCGCATTCATCGCCTTTTCGCGCAGCTCCGTCACTTTCATAAATACGTCTTTCTCGTGTTCCATATATTTTGCTGCCGCTTTCAGCAGATTCGGAATCAGGTCGTAGCGTTTCTTAAGCTGTACATCAATTCCCGCCGCCGCTTCTTTTAAGTTGTTTTTCTTTTTGACCAGCGAAACGTAAATTCCGTAAAAAAGCGCCAGCGCTATGCCCGCAATAATCAGTCCGACCGTCATCACAACCTCCTGCCGTCTTGTCTGTCAACATTAAATCCTGCCTTAATCTAACCGGCGAGAGGTTAAAATTGCGTAAAAGCCTTGCCAAATCCGCAAAAACGTTCTATATACCGCATAAATCACCACAAGGAGGCAAATATGGAAAAAAAATCTGCACCACAGACAGTATCTCGCTCAGCATCAAATCCTGTATCAACGGCCAAGCCGAATACACCTCCGGCTGCCGCTTTGGATGCCGCGCTGTCACTCAGGCCGAATGCAGGCTCCGATACGGAGCAGCGTTTCATTAATATTGAAATGGCTTTGTCCGATTTGGAACGCACTGTGGAAGATTTAAATGATGTCATCATCAGACAGGGCAGGGACATCGCTTTCCTGCAAAAGCAGAACCGATTCCTGACCGAAGCTCTGCGCAATGCGCAAAGCACTGTCAAACCGCTGGAAGAAGAAACTCCGCCGCCGCATTACTAGATACAACGTAAACATTACAGACGCAAAGCCCAGCAGACACAAAACCCAAAGCGCCCCGCATATCTGATATGAGAAGGTTTAATCCCCAGGTACCCACGTATCTGCCGCGGGATTCTTATTTCCCGGATACCCCGCGCGTCTGATGTAAGCTTTTCAAAGCAAAAAAAACGCGCCCTTTTGGGCGCTGTTTGAAAATGAAAAAGTAATGCAGTTATATAAGTTGAAAAAGTAATCCGAAACATAAACTTAAAATAATAATAGGCTGAAAAGGCATAAAACATTCCTCAAAACCTTTTCGGCAAACTCATAAATCGGGTTCCCGTTCAATCGGGAAAAGCATCTTCCCGCTCGGGAAAATCATAAAAGCGCCCTCAAAACCGTAGCAGGGAATACTGTCGTCTCAAAGGCGCTCCGTATTTTGTGTGCACATTTCTGATCAGAAGGGTTTCCAATAATAGCAATAAAACCATCGGGCAATCCGTGATTGTCATTTTCAGCGGGCGAAACATCTGGCCGGACGTCCGCCTTTCGCATTTTAAAATGCTCTCACCTTATTTATGCTAACAGAAAGAAACAAAGCATAAATATCCGCGAAATAAATAAACAACTTTCAATAACTACATATATATATAATAGACTTAACAAACCACTTGCAAAGTAGAATAAATAAAAGCCTCATACAATACATTTTTACGGTTGTTCACAGGATTATTTTTTTCACGTCTGATTTTCACCCGCCTGCCGAGGGCGTTGCGCGAAAGCCCGTTTCGCTGTTCCCGCCCCGACAAAATCTCCGCAACAGTACTGTACCGCCGCCGCAACGCTTAATTGCCGCCTTTGCCCGGATTTGCCGCCCTGAACAGGACGCCCGGAACATCGGCACCGTTTTCCTGCCGCAAGGTTAGGGGATAGGCGTCAATTTCCGTAAACCCGGCCTTTTGCAGCGCTTTTTCCACATACTGCCGACGGTGTTTGTAACGCCCCGCAGCGGTCAGATAAAAATCGTTGCCCCGTTCTTCGTCGGCGGATTCTGTCGTAAACCAAAGTTCCGGTGTCCCGTTGTCCGAAGAAGGCGCCGCCTTCGTTTTTCTGCTTTCCGCCTGTTTGCCGTCAGCCCGCCGCATCAAATTCGCCGCCGCGCTCAAAACGTCCTCCAGATTCCCCATATAGCAGAAAACGTCAAAAGCGATAATCAGGGTATAGCCGTTGTGCGGTACGGCAGTATTTGCTTCCGTCCCCGCCGGCATCTCTGCCGTCGCCGTTGCCGCTATCGGTTTTACAGCCGCCCCCGCTGCCATATCTTGCAGCAGCGCCGTAACATCTGCCTGATACAAACTGCGGTACACGCCCTTGCGGCGGGCAACTTCCAGCATCTTGGCGGAAATATCCGCGCCGTCAAATATGCTGTCTGCCGTTTTCAGCGCCTGCGCTGCCAGTCCCGTGCCGCATCCGAGGTCAAGCACGGTTCCTTTCACTGCTCCGTGCTGCCTCAGAAATTCCGCCGTAATCTGCGGATTAAGCCTTTCCAGCGTTTCATCATACGTTGCGGCAAAATTGTCAAACAGCTTTTCGGCGTACAGCCTGTCGTCGCTGCTTTCCGCCGGCATTCCGCTGATTCCCGCCAGTATCCGCCGCGAAAAAACGTTGTCAGGCTCAATTTTCTGCCAGTTTTCGGCAATTTTCAGTGCCAGTTCGGCATTATTCGCCGCCAGCCCGGTCAGCGTTTCCATAATCCCCGCTGCAAATTCCTCCCGTTCCGGCGCCCTTTGGTGGGCATTGAACATCAGCCCCAGCGCTTCCTCATAATCGCCGAGGTCTTTCAGCACCAGCGCCAGGTTATAGCTGATTTCCGGCTTTTCCGGTTCCAGTGCCGCCGCGGCGCGATACTCTTCCAGCGCCTCGCTTTTGCGTCCGCTGCGGTAGAGCAGGGTGCCGTAGTTCAAGTGTGCTCCGGCAATGCCGCGCGTAATGTCAAAACTTTTCTTATAATAAATTTCCGCCCGTTCCAAATCCCCGCGTGCCAGATAGATGTCAGCCGCTCCTAACAGCGCCTCAACTGCATTTTCGTCCAGATTCAAAACCTTATGATACAATTGCAAAGCTTCCGCCTCGTTGTCGGCCATCCGCAGCGTATCTGCCAGAGCCAGCAGCCCGCCGGTATGGTACGGATTGGCCGCAGTTGCCCGCCGCAGATAATGCTCCCGCTCTGCCGGTTCCTCGCAGCTTTCCGCCGCCAGCAGATTGGCCTGAAAGTCGCTTTCCTGTTCGTCCGCCAGTTGCAAAAGCGTCTCTTTGTCCTTGGTATAAAAGCATAAATTGGCTCTGGCTTCGTTATAGGCACCGTCAATGTCCAGCGCCCGGCAAAAGCTTTTGACCGCCTCCTGATGGTCGCCGGTTTCTTCCTGCGTCAGTCCCAGATAATTCCAGGCCTCTTTTAAATCCGGCTGCAAATCGGCCGCCCGCTGCAGCGCCTCCAGTGCCTCACGCTTTTTGCCGAGCATGCGATATGCCAGCCCGAGATTGAAAAAATGCGGGGCAAAAGGCGCCGGCGCATAGCGTATCGCCGCCAGAAAACAGTCAACCGCCCGCCCGGCATTGCCCTTGCTCTGCGCAGCCAGCCCCAGCAGGTTCCACACGTCCGAATTTTCCGGCATCGCTTCAAGCAATTTCAGATAAATGTCTTCCGCCTCATTCAGGGCGCCGTTGTTTTGCAGTTCAATTGCTTTTTGAAACATTAAATCGTATGACATATCAGCACTTTGCCCTTTAAAATTATTCTAAAATATTAATATTTATCTGCCTGCTGCCCACACCTGTATGCCCTGTCCCGGCATACGCTCTCGTCAGCTGTTTTTCGCGTTCCGCCGTAAAAGCCGGCGGATTTCAGCGCTCCGCGGTCAATGCCCGGGATGCGCCGCCGGCACCAGAAAATCGTCCAGCGCCCGTCGGATTTCCGCAATATCGCTGTCGCTGCCGAGCCGGTGGTTGCTGTCTTTGAGTAACACGGTTTTGACATCGCTGCCGGTAAGTTTCTGCGCAATCAGCGGTGCCGTGCGCCAGTCAAGCGACGCATCTTTCATTCCTTGCAGCAGCCTCGTTTTTCCTGCATAAGGGATTGTTTCTTTGTCCAAAAGCAGGTTTTCGTTGCCCGATGCAATCATTTCTTTGGTAATGACATAAGTGAAATCGTTGGTCGGAAACGTAATTTTGCCGTCCCGTTCCAGAATTTCCTTGTGTTCGGGGCAGAAATAAGCCTCAAAATATTTTTTCAGGAAGTCCGGCGCCGCTGCCAGCCCGAGGAACCCTTTGACCTTCTGCGGAAACTGCACCGCCGCCAGCAGCCCGAGCCAGCCGCCGAGCGACGCACCCGCCGTAACAACGTCGCCGTCGACCATCTCGCCGACAATCTCAAAAATCTGGCTTTTATAGGTATTTATCGTCGTTTCTTCAAACCTTGCCGCATCGGAGCCGTGCCCCGCGATTTCGTAACGGAAAAAGCCCATGCCGTTCTCAATGCACCATTTCCTGATTTCTTCCGGTTTGCGCCCGTAGGGATCGGAGCAAAATCCATGTGCATAAACCAGCGTAAAGCTTTGAGTTTTTGCGCCGTCCGGCTTAATGTATTCATACTTTGCGGTATGCCCGCATTTATAGGTGTAAAAAGATTCTGACATCTAAACCTCGCCAAACAGATTAACGTTAATGGGAATATATACGACAAATGAGTAAAGATAAAGTAAAAAACACGGAAAATAACCGCCCGGACGCTGTCGGCGGTACTCCCGCCTTTGCTTCTCCCGCAGCGGAGAATTCGGGAAAGGCATCCGTTTCCGCATCTCGCCCCTCCGGCGCCGCAGTTCAAAACGCGCTGCAGCCCTCCGGCTCCTCTGCTGCGCGGAATACGTCCGCGCCCCGCGGCTCCGTTGAACCGGTCGTGCTGCAGGTTTTGCCCGAACTGGGGCAGGGCGGGGTTGAACTTGGAACGGTGCAGATTGCCGAAGCTTTGGTGCAGCACGGATACCGCACTTATGTCGCCTCGCAGGGCGGACGGCTTGAATACAGCCTTGAACGCCTCGGCGTCAAACACTTTACCCTGCCGCTTAAGAGCAAAAACCCGTTTACAATCTTAAAAAACGCCTCCAGGCTCGCGGAAATAATCAAAAAAGAGGGGATTAACATCGTCCATGCCCGTTCCCGCGCCCCGGCCTGGAGCGCATATCTCGCCGCGAAAAAAGCCGGCGTGCATTATATGACAACCTTCCACGGCACTTACGGCCTGGGTCCCGGCGGCATCAAAAAAATATATAACCGCGTCATGACCCTGGGCGAAAAAGTGATTGTCATTTCTTCGCATATCAAACGCCATGTTCTGGAAAATTACCATACCCCGGAAAATAAGCTTGTGTTTATTCACCGCTGCGTGGATATGGAGAAGTTTAACCCCGAAGCCGTCAGTGCTGAGCGGATGAAATCCGTGATTGAACAATACGACCTGCCGACTGACAAGCAGCTGATTCTCCTCATCGGCCGCCTGACGCACTGGAAAGGGCAGTGGCTGCTGATTGAAGCTTTGTCCAAATTGAAGGCTCGCGGCGATTTTCACTGTATTTTCACCGGCGATGACCAGGGGCGCGTCAAATACACCGAAAGCCTTGCCGCCCAAATCCGCGCCCACGGTATGGACGGCGACTTTACCTTTATCCGCCACACCGACGATGTTCCGGCGCTGATGAAAGCCTGCGACATCGTCGTCTCCGCCTCGGTTGAGCCGGAAGCCTTCGGGCGCATTGCCGCCGAGGGCGAAGCAATGGGAAAAATCGTGCTTGCGTCCGACATCGGCGGCTCGCTGGATAACCTTAAAGACGGCGTTACCGGCCGCCATTTCGTCTCTGGTGATGCGGACGACCTGAGCCGAAAACTTGAGTGGGCATTAAACCTTCCGGCGGACGAACGCAAAAAAATTGCCTCTGCCGCCCGTAATTTTGTAAAAGAAAACTTTACAAAACAAATAATGTGTGATAAAACGCTTGACGTCTATCGCGCTTTGGCGGAGAGTCCGCAGCGCTGACCGGAGGAAATTCCGGCCTGCGCGCAGTTTCCGTCCCAACGCGGCAGACGGTAGTGAACGAAACAAAATCCCGGCTTGGCGTCAGGCGGCGCCAGTCGGACAACAAACTTAAACCAAAGGGGTATAATATGATTAAGATTGAACTGCCGGACGGCAGCATAAAAGAGGTCGAGACCGGAATTTCGGGCTTTGAACTCGCAAATCAGATAAGTCATAATCTGGCGAAAGCCGCATTGGCCGTAGAAATTGACGGCACGTTAAAAGATCTCACTACCCCGCTCACTACCAACGCCAAAGTAAAAATTATCACCGCCAAAGACAAGCACGGGCTTGAAATTCTGCGCCACTCCTGTTCGCACGTTATGTCCGAAGCCGTTAAGGAGCTGTGGCCGGACGTTCAGGTAACGATTGGCCCGTTCATTGAAGACGGTTTCTATTACGACTTCTCGCGCAAAGAGCCTTTCACGACTGAAGATTTTGCCAAGATTGAAGAAAAAATGCACGAAATCGTCAAACGCGACGAAAAAATCACCCGTGAAGTCGTCAGCCGTGAAGATGCCGTTGCGCTGTTTAAGTCGCGCGGCGAACATTACAAGGTTGAAATTATCGAAGACCTGCCGGCGGACGCGGAAATTTCGCTTTACCGCCAGGGGGATTACGTTGACCTCTGCCGCGGACCGCACGTTCCTTCAACCGGACATATCGGCAATGCCTTCAAGCTGATGAAAGTTGCCGGTGCATACTGGCGCGGCGATTCGAACAACGAAATGCTGCAGCGTATTTACGCGACGGCGTGGGCAGACAAAAAAGACCTTGAAGAATATCTGCACCGCATAGAAGAGGCCGCCAAACGCGACCATCGCAAACTCGGCAAGGAAATGGATTTATTCCATTTTGAACCCGAATATGCGCCCGGCGCGGTTTTCTGGCACGACAAAGGCTATAAAATCTACCGCAAGCTGATTGAATATATGCGCAATCGTCAGGAACACAACGGCTATGAAGAGGTTTCGACCCCGCGCATTATGGACCGCTGCCTGTGGGAAACCTCCGGCCACTGGGAAAAATACGGCGCTCACAACTACTCCGGCCAGACCGAGGACGGCAAATGGTTCTGCATTAAGCCGATGAACTGTCCCGGCGGCCTGCTGGTCTACAAACAGGGGATTAAGAGTTATCGCGACCTGCCGTTGCGTATGGCGGAGTTCGGCAAAGTCAACCGTTATGAAGCTTCCGGCGCCCTGATGGGCTTAATGCGGGTGCGCGAGTTCACGCAGGACGATGCACACATCTTCTGCACGCCCGAACAGATGGAAGAAGAATGCATTACGACGATGAAGCTGATTTTTGACATCTATAAGGACTTCGGCTTTGACAAGATAAAGATTTACCTTTCGACCCGTCCGGAAAAGCGTATCGGTTCCGATGAAATCTGGGATATTTCCGAAAAGTCGCTGGCGAGCGCATTGGAAAAGCATGGCTACGAGTATGAAATCAACGAAGGCGAGGGCGCTTTCTACGGTCCGAAGCTGGAATTCATCCTCCGCGACGCCATCGGCCGCGAATGGCAGTGCGGCACAATTCAGGTCGACATGAACCTGCCGCAGCGTTTTGACATTTCCTATATCGGCGAAGACGGCGAAAAGCACCAGCCGGTTATGCTGCACCGCGCACTGTTCGGCTCCATTGAACGGTTCCTCGGCATTCTGATTGAGCATCACGCCGGTAAGCTGCCGTTGTGGCTGTCGCCGGAACAGGTCGTCGTTATGCCGGTAACCTCCGCGTTCGACAATTACGCCGAAGAAGTCGCCAAAACTTTGCGTGCCGCCGGCTTAACTGCCAAAACTGACCTCCGCAACGAAAAAATCAACTATAAGATTCGCGAACACTCGGTCGAGAAAATCCCGGTCATTATGGTTGTCGGTGCCAAGGAAGAGGCGGACAAGACGGTAACAATCCGCCGCCTGGGTTCGGAAAAGCAGGAAATTATGCCTCTTGCTGAAGCCGTTGCCGCTTTGGCAAAAGAGGCGGAAATGCCGCATAAAAACGAAGCCTGAAGATAACTCGGCCGGTTCCCGCCGAACCTCCCCGCCCCAAAGGCAAGGTTTGAAGGCGGCTCCGCCAGGCTCTCAGACCTTCATCTGACCGGAAACACGGTGCCTTGGCGCCGTGTTTCTGTTTATCCGGCTGTCTGTTCCGCTTCATTCCTCTCCGGACAATCCTCGGCCGGCCTTATTACGCCTCTCATCCCGCTCCACGCCGGTTCTATCCCCTGTCCGCCCTGCCGCTCCGCCCCGTCTTCCCGACTCGTTCTCCCCCACCAAAAAAAACGGCCTCCTCTCTGTCCGGCGCTCTCTGTTCGCTCCTGTTAAACAAATCTTAAACTTCCACCGTTACACTGATATAAAATTAATCAGCAGACGAGGTGCCGAATGAAAAAATTATCTCTGCCCCATGTTTTGTCTCTGGCCGTGGCTGCCGTATGTGTTGCCGTGCCGGGCTATGCCGCGACGGACTTTTCAGGTTCTCCTGCTGAAGCGACTGCCTTTCCGGCAGGAATGACCGCAGAAGATGATATCCTCGCTGCGGCAGATATTTCTGCTTCGGAACCGGCTCCGGCCGCCGCCCAACCGGCTGACGGCGTGTATATTATCCCGGATGATGTCCGTTGTTACGTTCGCAAAGAAGACCGTGTTACTTTCTGCACCGACCACGACGGCGCTCCGATAAACGGCGAAATGCGCAAATACCGCGAAGATGAACTAATTCGCACTTATCCGCTCAAAGACGGCGTCTTGAACGGAACCGCCGTTTCCTACTATATCAGCGGCGGCATATTGGCTGAAAAGCCCTATAAAGGCGGTAAGCTGGACGGTGTTGCCAAAACCTATTATAAAACCGGAAAAGAAGAAACCGTCGTCCCGTATACGGCCGGAAAACGGGAAGGCGTCGCCAAATATTACTATCAAAACGGCTATATGCAGGGGCAGGGGATTTATATCAACGGCCGCCTTAACGGACCGTCCCGCCTCTACGATGAAAGCGGTGAGCTTGTATACGAACTGACATATGAAAATGATACCGTCGTTTCCGCTTACTGCATGTATAAAAAGAATCCGGATACCGGCAAGCGCTACCGCAAGGATCTTGACGCCGGAATTGTCGATCTGATAAACCGCAAACAGATTGCCCCCAAGCCGGTAATCGTTGAAAACAAATGCGCTATGGAGCGGATTTCCGAATAACGCCATGCTCAATAACATCAAACAAATTCGTAAATCTCTCGGTATAACCGTTGCCGAACTGGCGCAAAAGCTCAATATGTCCCAAGGCAACCTTACCAAAATCGAAAACGGGCAGGTAGATATGAAAGCAGAAACCGCCGCCGCTATTGCCGCAATTCTGCAATGTCCGCTGGACAAGCTCATCGCTGAGGAAAAAGACAACGTTTCGCCGCTGTCATTGCCGCTTAATCTGCCCGCAGACAGCCGCACAATGGCGGTTAGGGATAATAATATGGCGCCGACATTGATTTCCGGCGACATTGCCGTTGTCCGTCCCTGCCAGACCAAAGGCGCCGACGGCATATATCTGCTGCAACGCCAGGGCAGGGAAGTCCTGCGCCGCCTGCAAACGCTCTCCAACGGCAGAGTTGCGGTTTTATGCGATAATCAGGCTTATCTGCCCGAATATGCAGTAACCGCTGCGGAGCTGGAAATTTCCGGACATGTCGTCAGTAAAATCGCCGTTGTTTCATTATCCTGATTTTACTTTTGCATTTTTATCAATATGTTTCAGGCTGCTCAGTAAGCCTGACTAATGTATGCCTTGCCTTATTCTAGGCATATCTCATTTTATTCCCAATACCTCCGACAATTCCCCTGCTATTACCGCCAACATCGGTCTGTTTTCAAAAATCCCCCCCCTCCCAACTGTTATCACCACTACGTATATTTTAAAAGCATATTATTCCTATTTTTTAATTTTATTTAATTTGCAAAATGCATTACAAAAGAATAAATAATTAAATACAGTGTGTTGTTAGTTTTATTCATTGCAGTGAATATATTGACAAATATTCATAACAAGAATATTGTAAAATACAAAAATCTATCCTGAACATCTTTCTTAGACATTAAATCCCGAATGAGTTTTTCGCTCAAAAACTCCCACAAACACCTCTATAGCTGTCTCTCTATAGTTTTCTTTCTGCATTTTCCTCGTTGACACAAAAAAATCCGCCATACTGCTGATAGCGGATTTTTAGATTTACCTACCGGCTATAGCGGAGCCTTAGTATTAAGGAACGCTAGTTCTCGGGGTCATCAGATGGTGACTTCCTTGAGCATTTAGGTTCGGCCAGTATTGCCATAAAAGTTTGTTCAAGATTATACAGTTTCTCCTTTTCGTAAGCGATTGCCAACTGAATGGAATTACCGTATTCCCGAATAATCATCTCTTCTTCTTCACTCATCATGCTCGGGCGTTTCCCCAAGGCAAACAGGTTTTCCCGGTTGTTTTTGGCAAGTTTCTGCATTTCCATCGGCACGCCGGAAAGAACCACCAGTGACCTGTTGATTTCCAAAATCCGCATCACTTTGCCGAGAACCATCTTGTCCATTCTCGGTTCCGGCCATACCAGATGTGCAATTTTCGTTTTGGATATGATGTCGGCTAAATCAGCAAGCTGTTCGTCGGAAAAATAACATCCCGTCAAATCCAGATAGACCAGGCTGCCAAGCCCTCTTATCGTATCCAGCAGCAGCTCAAACAGTACCGGGTCGTCATTAAAGATAAAACACTTGACAGCCAGATTTCTGAGCTTTTCTTTCTTTTTCAGCCGCAACAGCATATTTCTGAGCATTTCCGCATCGGAATATTTGTTTTTCATCATAGAGTTTTTGAGCATCCCGCGCGCCGTCGTATAAAGTCCGCCGATATTGCCGTCTGCGACAAAAACTTCGACGGAGCCGATGCCGATGGAGAACTTTCGCAGCTCCAGGCTGTTGTCCAGCCACAGGTATGCCTCTTCCAAATCCTGCTTTTTCAAACAGGGGCGTTTCAAAATAATCTCTTTTGCGCTCGCGTCATAGTAGCCGAAAGAGTTTCTTGAACCGCATTCGTTGGCTAAGCCCCTCATTTGCGCTCCTTTCTTTTCCAGGGGTTAAAGTTAAACACAACCGTTAATGGATTTTACACAACCAACAATTGTATCGTCTTGTTTTCTATACATATACTATAACAACCCGGAAAGAAATGCAATACTTTTTTATTTATTATTGTATTATCTATCGCAGTAATAGTTTATCGGTTCATATAACTTTTTATATTGATTTTATATAAGTTTGTATATGTTTCAAATCAAAAGGTGATATTTTTTCGGATTTGTTAATAAATAAAGGTAAAACTCCGCTAAAAGAATTGTCAAACAAAATAAAAAAAATTATAGTATCCGCAGTGTAATTTTTGAAAGTCCGACCATGATTTTGATGGAAAATCCGGCTTACGGATATGCCGTTTTGGCGTTTTTGCTCTTTTTCTGCCTTTATTATGCCGTAGTCTGCCGCGTCCGCCTGCTGCACAAGGCCGCGGAATATAATGATATTTACGGTAAATACAGCGAGTTACAGCTCAAACACGCCGTTACCGAGTCTAAATTTGCCGACGTTATTTCCGGCGCGGCAAAAGCCGAATCGGAAAAAATAGCGCTTCAGAACGCCGTTACCGGGCTGGAACGGGATTTAAGTGCGCAAAAAGCCGCTGCCGCCGCCCGGGAAGAAGCGATGGCTGAAAAAATCCGCTATCTGGAAAAGATAAAAGAAGAACTGACGCTGAAATTTAAGGACATTTCCAACGAAATCATCAAAGCTCAGCACGAGTCTTTTTCCGCCGAGCAGAAAACCGCGCTTTCGGCGCTGCTGTCGCCGTTTGCCGAGCAGCTTAAGGCTTTTAAGACGGAAGTTGCCAGCGCCCGGGAAGAAAGCATAAAAAGCAAGTCCAGCCTTGATACCCAGCTGATGAACCTGATGGCGCTGAACCAAAATCTCAGCAAAGACGCCCAGAGCCTGACCGAAGCGCTTAAAGGCAACAAAAAGGCACAGGGCAACTGGGGGGAATTCCAGCTTGACAGGCTTTTGGAAAGTTCCGGTCTGCGCAAAGGGCAGGATTACGACACGCAGGAAGCGTATTATGACGAAGACAAACGGCTTTACCGCCCGGATGTTATTATCCATTTGCCGGAAAACCGCGATATTATCGTCGATTCCAAAGTTTCTCTTAATGATTATCTCGAAGCCGTCAACGCCGACAAAGCGGAAACACAGCAAAAATTCCTGCAAAAAAACCTCGCCTGCATCAAAGCGCATATCGACGAACTGTCCGCCAAGGAATACCAGAAGCTGCTTAAAGGGCGCACTCTGAATTACGTCATTATGTTTATTCCGGTAGAAAGCGCCTATGTCGCGGCGCTTGAGGCCGATAACAACCTGTACGATTATGCATACCGCCGCAACGTCATTTTGGCGACGCCGCTTTCGCTGATGCCGGTTTTGCGCACGGTGGAAAACCTCTGGCGGATAGACAGCCAGAACCAGAACGTGCAGAAAATAGCCGAACTCGGCGGCAAGATTTATGACAAGCTCGCAGCTTTCGTTGAGGATATGAAAGCCATCGAACGCGGCTTAAATCAGGCTTCCAACGCTTATAACAATGCCATGACCAAGCTTTCCGGGCGCGGCTCCGCATTGTCGCAGGCTGAAAATATGAAAAAGCTCGGCGCCAAAACCGGCAAAACCATTGCGCTCGCCCTGAACGACAATGATTTGCTTTTAACCGCCCCGGCCGAAGCCGTAACGGCAGCCAATACGTCTGCCGCAGCCGCTATAGCAGACACACCGGACACAATCGCTCAAACCGAAACATCGGTAACAGCCGTTCCAACCGATACATTGGCAACAAACGCTCAAACCGAAACACCGGCAGTAACCGCCGCAACTGAACCCGCAGGAGAAAAAAATGTCTGATTCCTCAAACAACGCGCAATCTTCCTTTAACCCCGGCGCCTCCGCCAAATCGCGCCGCATCGTTTTTACCGGCGGCGGCTCGGCCGGGCACGTAACTCTGAATCTTGCGCTGATTCCCTGGTTTCTTGAACAGGGATGGCAGGTATCGTACATCGGCTCCAAAGGCGGCATGGAGCAGGAACTTGTCTCCCGCTTTTCCGAAGTCCGCTACTACGGCATTTTAACCGGCAAGCTGCGGCGCTATTTTTCCTGGCAGAATTTTCTCGATATGGCAAAAATACCGCTCGGCTGCCTGCAGGCATGCTGGCTGGTGCGCAAAATCAATCCAGACATCATCTTTTCCAAAGGCGGCTTTGTGTCGTTTCCGGTTGTGGTCGGCGGCTTCGTGAACCGCAAACGCATTTTTATGCATGAGTCGGACATAACGCCCGGACTGGCCAACAAGCTGAGCCTCCCGTTCGTCGGCACGTTCTTTACGACCTTTCCCGAAACGGTGCAGTCCGTTTCCCGAAAAGGAAAAGTATCCTGCGTCGGCCCCGTATTGTCCGACCGCCTGTTTAACGGCAGCCGCGAAAAAGGCGCCGCATTTGCCGGGCTGGACCCTTCCAGACCGACGGTTATGGTCATCGGCGGCAGCCTCGGCGCCCGCAGCCTGAACGAAGCCGTCGCCCGGAATCTGCCGCAAATCCTCGCTAAATACCAGCTGATACACATCGCCGGCAAAAACGGCTTTAATCCTGAATTGCAGGGCAGGGGCTATGTCCAGTACGAATATGTCGATACGGAGCTGAAAGACCTGATGGCGCTTGCCGATATTGTCGTTTCGCGCGCCGGCTCCAACTCTATTTTTGAATTGGCGAGCCTGTATAAGCCGATGATTCTGGTGCCGCTGCCGGCTGCGTCTTCCCGCGGCGAACAGAGCCTGAATGCCCAAAGCTTTGTTGACAAAGGCTACGCTGAAATCATCCGCGACGAAGATATCGCTGATCCTGAAATTCTGCTCCCGATGCTGGATAAGGTTTATGCCGGCCGTACCGCCTATACCGAAAAAATGCGCGAAAACCCGGTCAAAATCACTTCTGCCGCCGCGCTTTGCGAACAAATCTGTTCCGTTGCCGCATCGTCATAAGATTTGCCTCTCCGAACAATATCTGCCTCCAGTGCCGCGCCATCACTTCCTGCCGGAGCGCTGCCTGTTCTGCTCTCTATACCCGGTACCTTATTTATCTGCCGTTTACGCTTTTACGTCAGGTTTCAGAGCTTTTTGCCAGCCTTTTGCCGCCCGTGAAAAGGTAAAGCCCCGTCCGCGCCGCCGGGTATTCTCGCCCGGTTTGCAGAGAATCCCGCACACTGCGCCTTTGCGGCAGCCGGTAATTTCCGGCGCGGTAAACTTTTTCCCTTCCAGAAAACACCGCGCCATATCGGCCATAATCCGCGCCTCCGTATATTGTCCGCTGATGCCGTAATCGTCCAGCATCGCCGCAAAGAACTTTTCGCCGCGAAATCTCTTGCGGATATTTTCCGCCGCCGCGATATGTTCGGGCAAAAGCAACCCACGCCCGGTCAGCAGGCTGATAAAGTCGCGGTAAATCAGCGGATTGCGCCACCCGCCGCCAAACATCAGAAAATAGCGTGGAAAATCAAGCTCTTTCGGCAGAAATCTCAACCCCATAAACACCGTATAGGCCGCAAAATATTCCACCGTGCGCAAAATATCCTGTTCCGCCAGCGGATAGTTTTTAAGCCGCTCGGTCATACGATACAAATGCGGCCCTGACGATTTCGGCGGCACGATATCCAAAAAATTGTCGCCATCCGCCGTAACCGCCGCCTCATCATACAAATCTTTCAGCAGCATGCTGTTAATGTGTCCGCCTGCTGCCAGCTTGCCGTCTTCGTCAAAATCGGCACCGTAAAAAGCCTTTGCCAGCATATCCGCATAGTGGTTGAACGGTCCGCAGTCATAGCCACAGACTTTTTTGCGCAGGGTCGCGCCGCTGCTGACCAGCGCCAGATTGGCAGTATTTCCCCCGTTGATAAAACAGACCGGAAACATTCCGCGCCTGGAAAGGGCATAACTGAGGTGCAAATTGTGCACCGGCGCCAGAGGCGCACCTTCGCCGCCGTTGAAAATATCGTCGGAACGGAAATCGTAAACCACAGGAATCCCGGCCTTTTTCGCCAGCCCCGCCGCGTCAAACATCTGTGTCGTAAACGGCTCGCCGCCGCCGGCCGAAGAGGGCGGATTATGTTCACCCGTCGACTGTCCGTGCAACCCGATGGCCGCCACGTTTTCCCGCGGCACGCCGCTTTTCGCCAGCAGTTCCTCCACGGCTCCGGCCAGCAGTTCGGTATAAGTTTTAAGTGCCGGGCGGAATTTTGGCAGCTTCGCCGCCTTGTCCATATCCGATCCGAGGGCGATAATTTCTTCCCGCAAATCAAGCATATCCTGCCGCAGCGCCGCAGGGTAGGGAACCGACACGCCAGCAATGTCATGGATGCTTCCGGCGCCGGAAAACTCCGTCATCACCACATCTGCCGCATCAAGCGAATTTCCCGTCATTATCCCAATCGTAATCATTGCGCCTCCGGTAGAATATTTTTTATTAACAGTATCATATCCGCCAATTCTTAATATCGGCTTAATCCCGGCGCACACTCCGGTTTCGCCTCGTTTCCTTTCTCTTTGCCGCTCCGGCATCTCCCGCACCATCTGCAGCCCGGCCTCTTCCCCGCTCCGCCGCTATATGCTGCTGCAAGTCCGGCTTTTGCAAAAACGCTCCGCCCCGTTTTTTCCGCACCATCTTTCGCTATCGCTTTCCCCGCATGCCGTCGTTACATACCGCCGCGAACGCGATTCATGTTGACAAAATTTTGTACCATATCTATACTCCGCCGCGATATTCTATTTTTTTAACTAATTTTATACCAATTATTATGAAAAAAGATGCTTTTGCCATGATTTTGATTATGGCCTGCGTTGTATTGGCCTCGTGCAGTCCGCGTGTAACTGCTCTTGGCGACACGGGATTATACGCATTCACCGACCCGAAGACACAGCTGGCCGGCGTTACCGACGAAGACGGGAAAGTTCTCATTCCGGCCTATGCCGAAGAAATCGTCCCGCTCAAAGACGTTCTCGTCTGCTATTCGCCGAAACACCGGGGAATGGTTTACCGGCTGGACGGCGAACCGCTGTTTTACGAAGAGTTTGACTACGTCATCGACAGCGGAGATTTCCTGCAGTGTCTGGAACGCTACGGCATGTACGTTTACGTCTACGGCAGCGGCAAACCCGTCGGCCCGTTGCGTCCGTGCCACGTTTCTTACCTCAACAACACGTTGATTTTCAGTTCAAAATTTGAAGTCAACGTTTACAATCTGGCCGACAAAGAAACCGAAAAGATTTTCTACCGCCGGCCGGAAGGGAATGTAAGAAGCTTCGCCTGGCTTGGCAAAAAGAAAAAGCTGGTTACCGGCCTGTGCGTCGGCGAAAACCGCTATGCCTCCCGGATTGCCTGCGGCGAAACGCTGGATGCCGACGACAATGCCGTCGTCTGCCGAACGCCGTACGGAACCGCCGTCGGTGAAGACAACGGCGATTTCTGGACATTCCTGATTCCGTCCACGGACAGTACTGCCGCCGCTTTGACCGACGTCCCCAAAGAAAGCTGGCTCGTTTATGACCAGAGCCGCGGCTATGATTTTCTTGTCGTTCCGCAAGGCTGGGGCATGGACATCAAACAGGTCGACGGCAGGTTTGTCAAAACGTTAAGCTGGCTCGGCTGGTGGAGGCTGCATCGCCGTTTGGAAGAAATCGGCGAACTCGGCGGTCTGCACGTCGCACGCATTGACAGGCTGGAAACGGAATAGCCGTTTTCCCGCCGCCGGAGCTTCCCGCCCGGAGCGCTCCTGCGCCAATCTCCCGCTTAGGTTTACAGCTTAAGCGGGAGATTTTGTTTAAACAGCCCGAATACCCGAATTTCTCCCCGGCCGTACCTGCTTTTACCGCCTGTTGTTAAATACTTCCGCTCCAGTCGTTTATTGTTGTTGGCCTGCTTTCATCATCTATTGCTGGTCAGCCTTCATGACCTGTTGTCAAATACTTCCGCCTTCATCGCCCATGGTTATTTTGTCCTTTTTGTACATATTTATGTTGCAAAATAAAATCTTCCTCTTATAATCAGTACCGACAATAAATTTTTATTCACCATTAAAAATGTCAAATTATGAAAAAATTATTTTATGGGCTGATGATATGCGCATTGGCATTCATCGCCACAAGCTGCGGTTTCAAATCCGAAGAAAAGCCCTTGCACGGCAGTCTTGTAACCTTCACTGCGCCCGATGACGGCTCGGACGGCATTTTGCTCGGCGTCAGGGAAAAAGCGCCCAATCCGGACGATAGTCGTGTTATCGTCACGCCGGCCCGCTATACGTCCATAACCGCCGACGACAACGTTATCATCTGCCGCGTCAGCGACCTTAAGGTGGAAGCCTATAAGCACGACGGCGACCCGATTGGAAACGGCGAGTTCGAAACTTTTACCCGTATGCCGCGCGAAGAAGTCGTGTACATGGGAACGAATTACAAAACAAGTACCTGGTACTTTCCGGCACAGGACGAAACATGCGCCGTCAAATCCTCTTATCAGGGGCTGAAACTGCTTTTCCTGCGCCTTGATACCGGAGTGTGGGAAGTGCGCACCTATGGCGGCAAAAAACTCTGGACTTCTCCGGAGATGGCTGAAGGACGCAGGTATTGGCTGATAAAAGACGCCAAAGCGCCCGGCGAAGAGTTTTATTTTGCCGTAACCGGCGGAAAAAGTCCTGCCTGCACGTTGTATGACTGCAACGGCAAGGAACTCAAAAAGCTGAACGCTTCGCGCTGGCGCCTGACGCAGAAAAAGCTGAAAGTGCAAAAGAAACTTGACGGGGAAACCGTCTATGCCGAAATCGACGGCATCAGAAAGTTCTGACCGGAAATTCTGCTGTTTTTTGTTCCAGCCGTATTCGTTATCTCAGCGGTTGGACGCCGCTTGATTTCGGGATTTCCCCGTTTCGCTAAAACACAGGCCTTTGCGCCTGTGTTTTTTTGATTCAAATCCGCAAAAAATAAAGGCTTTTGAAAGACAAAAAATTTGAAACACAAAAAAACGCCGTTATCGAATACCTTCCGATATCAGGCGTCTTTTTAATCAAAATGGCGGAGAGACAGGGATTCGAACCCTGGGTACCCCGTGAAGAGTACAATTGATTTCGAGTCAACCGCATTCGACCACTCTGCCATCTCTCCGTTAGAACCGATATATAAAAGCAAATAAAATAAAATGCAAGCAAAATTCTGCCGCTTGTGGAACTTTTTTTGCCGCCCGCGATATTCTTTTCCGCAATAGCCCTCTTCGCCGCCGGCGCTGCTTTCCGGCTGACCGGTTTAACGCCCGTTGTCACCGCGGCGGTAGGCCTTTGTCTTTCCGTCCATTCCCCATTGGTTAAGCCCGGAAAGGACTTCGTCTTCTGCGACAATCCGGTCAATACTGCGATGCGGATATTTTTCCATCATCTCGCCGAACCAAACCGCAACTTCGCCCATTTTTATCCGGCGGCTGCCGGTTTCAATCGTGCCGTAATCCAAAACTTTATCCGCCTCAATCCCTTTAACGGCTTTGTAAATGCGGTCTTCCATAGTCAGCGAACACAGGGTAGGGCCCAGCTCCGACAAAATATTGTCATCATAGCCGTTCTCTCTGAATACAATGCTGAGATTGTCATCGCCTTTGCGGTTGTCTTCGGGAAGTTCTGCCGAAGCCGGCTTTTTCTGCATAACATGTTGCAGCTCGTGGATAATAACTGCCCCCACCGGCGAAAAATCCCCTTCGGATAAATTTCCGCTGCTGTCAACGCCCAGACTCAGCCCGACACTCATTCCGCGCCGACACCAATAAGCCACGGCATTGGCAAAATCATCCTCGTTAACCGAGGTAAAATACCACAGGCTGTCGTCTTTAATCTCCTGTTTTTGCAGCCATTTTTGCAGCATCTTTTTACTCAGGGCATTGGCTTTCGTGCTGTCGGCATAGGAAATCATAAACCGGTCATTGCAGTTATAAAGAGCCTGCGCTAACTTTTTCACTCCCGGATATTTGGCCGCCTTGCGCACCAAAGCCTGATAATCCTTGTAATATCGCCCGAAAAGTTCGTCCCGTTCGTCAATCCAGCCGGCACTTTTTTGCAAAACCTCATCATAGTTGTCGCCGTACCGCAGCACTTTTTCAAAATAAAGAAACGCTTTCAAGTTATTGTAATCGCTCAAATCGACTTCGTCTTTGGTTCCCTTGACGCGGCTGATTTGCGCCAGCATCTTATAAGCCGTAATCTGATATTCTTTTTTCTGATTATAAGTCAGGGCAGGGCTGTTCTGCACCGCTTTTGTCGCGTTAATGCCGTTTTTGACGATTTCCCAGAAATTGGCATTGTTTTCGGGGCAGTGGTTAAAATTCCTGTCCCTCAGCTCCGGCGCGTCGGTATGGATAATCAGCTCGTTGATTTCCTCTTGCGACAGCGGCTCTTTTGCTTTCAATTCCGTCAGATTGTAGCGGTCAACGACATCAAGGTAAATTTCCGTATAATCAACTTGCTGCCCGTTATTTTCTTTTTCTTCCTGATTCTGCTTAGGCGAACAGGCCGTCAGCGTCATTGCCGAAGCCAGCAGGAAAGGGGTAACCCGGCGCAGCACTTTTCCCGGCAAAACAAACGGCTTCGCCCTGCGTTCGGTTCCGAAAACTTTTACCTTGTCTGTCAAAAATCCCGTATAAACATCTGCTTTCATGCTTTTTCCTTCCGGTTTCTGTCCCTTAATCTACGAAGACCACCTTCGCCAGTTTGCTGTTCATGGCATAAAACTGATTATTTCTTTCCACGACAAACAGATAGCGGTTTCTTTTCAACGGCAGCATCAACTCTTCATGAACAAAATCTATGGCAAAGCTTTCCGCAGCACTGCGCAGAACCGCCGATTGCGCCGATTCATTGACTTCGAGCCGCATATCGGCGCCAAAGCCCAGTCCGGACTTAATCTCCAGCAGCACTTCTCCCAGTTCGTTCAGCAAAAAGCAGCCCATTTTTCTTTCCTCCGCTGTTTTTAGATGCCGGCATCATTTCAGTGCCGCATGCTTTTTCGCTCCAATATATAGAAGTATACATCAAAAATCGCCGCGGCACAACAAAAAAATGCCGTTTCGTCAAAAACGGCATTTTCCGTCCGTCTCCGGCGTTATGTTCCCGCTATTCCGGTTGCAACAGGCTGCGTAAATATGTAATATCGTCAAGCCACGGGCGGACGTCTGTCGGAATGCCGTGTCCGGTTTCCATGGTTATCAATGCATTGCCGGCGGTAAATTCCGTTACCAGCCGCCGGAGGTCATAATTGCCTTCGCCGTAGTGTCTGTGGTCGTCGCAAGTGCTTGCAACATCGCCGTCGCACAGATGGTACATCGCCGGCTTGAGCGCTACAAACTCGGACAATACCTCATAAATATCGCGGTTATAAGTATTTGCCCCGCAAATGGCATGTGAAAAATCAAGACAGAACTTTGCCCCCGTTTCGCTGATAAAACGCCTGATTTCGTCGGGCGTAATGCCATGCAGCTCGCGCTTGGTCTGCGAACAGTATCCCGGCAGGTTTTCCACCGTCAGGCGCGCATCGCCGAATGCCTTAAACTGGCGCATGCTTTCTTCCAGATATTTTTCGCCGCGCCAAAGCCCCGGATGCAGAATAATCATCTCCGCCCCCAGCATATCGGCAAACTGCTGCGACGACATGAGCCTCTGCCGGTTGCTTTCAAACTCCTCCGGATTGGAAATATCCAGTTTCTGCACGGCGTGCGGCGCATGGATAACCGCCAAAACGCCTCCGAACGCTGCCTTGACCGCAGCCTGCGTTTCTTCAAACGTGTCGGGCAGGGCAAAAAGCTCCAGATAATCAAATTTTCCATCTTTAAGCGCCGCTTCCGCCGACTGCACAAACGCCTTGTTTTTAATAAAATCTTTCGACCACAATTTTAAGCCGAAACGCCTTTTTGCCGTTGTCATAGTCCCAGTCTGCCTCCGTTGCTGAAATGTTTTTCTGCCGCTCCGGTTTCCCGAAACCAATCCGGTTCCCCGAAACCAAATTACATTTACCGCTGCCTGCGGCAAAAATCAAGCGTTTTTTGCCGCCTGTTCCCGCGGTTTTCCCGCACCGCCTGCCGCAAAAATTCCTTGACACTGCATATGCAAGATGCTATTTGAAACAAACATTTTGTATTATTCTGCCAAACCGGCGGCACAACCGCCTTCAATAATAATTATTAAATCTTAAGCTTTATGTTAGCATTTTTTACCAACAGTCTTGGCGTTATCACTTACGCCGAATTTAAAACGTTGTTTTATCAATCGCTTGCCAAACAGGTGAAACGTGTCTTCCGTGTTCCGGAATACCGCCGTTCCCGCTGGGCAAAAGCCCTCCAGAATCAAAGCGCCGAAGTCGACAATCTGAACATCAGCAGCGATTTCCGGCTGGACTACTCAGACTTTACCGTCTGGCTTTTAAACATCGGAGAGGGGCTTCATGCACCGGCCGCCGCTGAAAATTATAAAAAACTTGCCGGAGAATCATTCCAGAACGGAACATTGACCGTTGCCAATGCTTTTTATTTATTTTCAGAAGCTTATGCCGAAACATTATTGCAAAAGGGGAGCAATGTCATTTGCAACCATGCGTTCGGTTTCGCCGCTGACGACGTAAAAGCGGCGCAAAACGGAGCAGGGGGCATACAACCGGCCGGCCCTGTAGAAAAACAAGCTTTGATTCTGCATATGGAATACTTCTATTTCACCAAACAGAATCGCTCAGCCGCCGGCCACGACGGACAAAAAAAGGATTTTCTGCGCCGCTATTTTGCCGCGCTGGAAACTTTCCGTCGCCAATTGCCGCCGCAAAGCATTGAAAAGGCGTTTAAAAGCATAGAGGAAATCTGACTTTCCATATCTTCGCTGATATTTCAACAGACAATGCCGGGTTTACGCCCGGTATTGTTTTTATGCTTCCCGTCTTTCGCCCGGCTTATGTCGCTGTTCTGCCTTCGGCTGGCTTTATTCGGGATAATCAGGATTTTGTTCCAAATCCTTTCCTGGCTGTATTTCATCAGGATTTATTTCAGGATTTATTCCGGAGCGCCGAATTGGTTTGCGCCTTCATCGCCTTTGATAAACGCAAACAAAATAATCTTATACGTCGGTACAAACAGCCACCATCCGGATTTTCCAAAATCGTGCACCCGGCGGATAATAACCGTAACTGTCGGAATAAGCGTAACTTTTCCGATAATGTCCAAACTTTGCAGCAAATTCGGAAAATCTTCCATCCGGACATAAAAAAGATAAAAAGCCAGCATTTGCAACGATAGCGTAAACAATACAAAAGACCAATATTCTTTGCGGCTGGCACGTCCTTTTTTCGAAAAATACTTCAAAACCATACATTTAAACATATAATAAAACATACTGCGGGAACCGCCGTACACAGGCTGAGGTGCAGAATCCGAATGCGCCGCCAGATGAATACGCCGTTGCAACACATTTTGCTCAGCCGTCGCTGACATTGTATTCGAATATTCTGACATTGCAAACGAACATTCTGCAGCTGCTGCGCCGTCCGGATTGTTCGTACTTCCGGTCAGACCGGCATTGCGCCGCTGCGCGTCTTGCGATATGGCGGCGTTGTCTTTATTGTCCTTTTGTATGGCATCTGCTGATGTAAACATTAGTCTGCTCCTGTTCAATTTAATAATAGACGCCAATTTATTTAAATGCAGTAAAAATGCCGCAAAAATACAGAAACAAAGCCCCCTCCCGTCTTCTCTCCACCTTGTCGCATAATATATCTTATGTATACTAAATGATATAAAAAAAAGAAAAAAGAGGCTTCAAATCAAGTAGTTACTTTAAACACCGCAGTTGAAACCTCTTCACAATTCTATAAATTAAAAACTAAAAGCCCGCAAACGCCATTCGCGCCAAAACGCAACAAGGCTGTGCTCAACTGCCTCAATGCGACTTAACCGCATCAGTCAGTTTGTCTTTCGGCTTAATACCCCATTCCTTGACGGTCCAATATGCGTCGCCGTCTTCTTTTTCCAGAATGCAGACGCCGCCTGTACCGACTTTTATATCAAACTCTTCGCTGAATTTCTTAAAATTTCCCGTCAGATGCGGCGCAAAGCGAATAATGCCGTTGGAGCTGACCACCATAACCGTTTTGTCTTTATAATCGCGTTCAACTTCTGCTGCAAAATCTTTCCAGGCTTTGATAATGGCGTCCACCGAAACATTCCAGCCCGCGGGAACAATCGCCTCGCGTTCCCAGGCGTCCATAGCTTCCTGCCCTACGCGCGCTACAACTTCCGTCTCCGGCTTGCCTTCGTCCGGGCCGTAGTCGATTTCGGTAAAGCGGCTGTCAGCCACCAGCGGGATATCCTTATCCAGCGCCGCAATCGCCAGACGCGCAGTTTCCGTCGTCCGTTTCAGCGGAGCAGCAAAGACAACAGCCGGAATAAGCGTACGCATTTTCAGATATTTGCCGATATTTGTCCCCCTCTCCGTTTCTACCAGCGGCAAATCTGTCCGTGCTCCGACCCGGAGCGGCGTCTGTTCTTTGGTAAAGTTATTTCCGTGGCGCGCAATAATTATTCTCGTCGTCATCTGTTTTTGTCTCCTAAAAATATCTTAGCTTTTTCTACAAATTTCAGCTTCTGCCTCTCAAAGAACAGCTCGCTAAAACTCGCCGTATTTGGCAAACAGAGCTTCCGCCCTCTTCACGTCTTCGGGCGAATCCACCCCGCTCATTCCTTCAAACTGACGGTAATCCACTTTTGCAATCTTGATTTTCATGCCGTTTTCCAAAAAGCGCAGCTGTTCCAAACCTTCAAGTTTTTCATAAATTCCTTCTTCTAAAGATTTGAATTTGAATAGAGAATCATATTTATATCCATACAGGCCGATATGCCGCAGCACCGGGCTTTTGCCGCCCTTTTCGCGCAAAGCGTCTTCTTTGCGCACGGCCGGAATAATGTTCTTGGAAAACCACAACGCATAGCCGTCCTTGTCTGCCACGCAGGTCGTCCCCGAAAACGGCGTCGACTTTTTGCTTTCGCGCAGTTTGTCCAACGCTTCCCAGCTGAGCTCCGTGCATGGCGTAACCAAATCCACCGTCGGATCTTCTTCAAAAGCCTTAATCAACTCTTCGATAAACCACGGCGGGCAGACCGGATTGTCCCCCTGCAGATTGATAATCAGTTCCGGCTTGATATCAAGGATTTTCACCGCTTCGCACACACGGTCGGAGCCGGTCTTGCAGGCATCAGACGTCATCAGGCATTCGATTCCGTGCGTCTTGCAAAAGTCCGTAATCCGCTCGTCCTCGGTCGCGACCACGATTCGCGCATCGGTATGCGCCGTTCCCTTGCGCGCAATATCGACCACGCGCAGCAGCATTTCTTTGCCGGCAATCTTGGCCAGCGGTTTCCCCGGAAAGCGCGACGAACCGTAGCGCGCCGGAATCACAACAAGGGTCTTTACCATCAGTTTAGCTCCGTAATATAAATCCTAACATAGTTTCATAATGCCCGATTTGCAATGTATGACAAGAATATCTGCAAAGTTTTGCACAGTCCGCTGCATTTTTTGTTCTAATTTTATTCTTTTACCCGGAATTCAGACCTGCCTGCCGGCAACACCCCTTTGCTGCCTGCCGGCTGCATCCCCGCACCGCCCGCAAGATCGCGCCGCACCAGCAGCGGCGGATACGGCGTCAGCATATAATGAACCTTCAGAAAGTTATAATCCGGCCGGCCGAACGAAACCGTCGTCCATCGTTTGACAAAGTCGCTGCGGCTTTCCTTTTTTTCCGGCAGCTTTTCCCATATTTTTTGAAGATTTTCGCGATACGCCGGCAAATCATCTTTGTTCGACGCTCCCATCAGGTTAATATACTCAACGGCATAAACGAACTTCGGCATATTTTCGCGTACTGCCCGGTTAAGGTCAAACTTCTCGTCAACGCCATACAGATAATACGCCGCCTGTGCCACGTTGCCGTAGCCGAACCAGTAGTATGAAGGGTTGCGCCCGTAAAGGTTGAAAAAGAAATAAACCGTATTGATAATCGGCTCGTTGTCCCGGGAATTTTTGGTTATGTAATCCTGTACAAGATAATAACGCGGAAACTGCGTGTTCGGCGGATGGCGCCAGAGCAGGACTATCCCCGCCGCAGCCCCGGCCAGCAGCAGGAGTTTAACCCTTTTCAGCCGGATTTGTCCTACCGCATAATCCGCGGCAATGAGCGCCGAAACCAGATTGCTGAAAATAAAATACTGCACATACGGCGCCCCGACCGCCATTTTGCCGATAAACTCCAAAAACATCAGCCCGGCCAAAAGCTCGCGGTAAAGGTTCCGGCTGTCCAGAAAGCGGTGCAGCGACAGTATCGCCGCCAGCGGCAGCGCCCCGACAACAAGCCAGTTCTGCAAAATGCGCGCATCGCCCATAAATTCCTGCATCCAGTAATTGAGGTCATAATTATATATAAAGTACAAATCCCAGCTGTTGGTATAATGGAGCCAAAACAAAAACGCCGCCGCAACAGCAGCCGGCCAGGCCAGTTCCTGCCATGCCGCCCGGCAGTTAATTCTGCGCCGCCGCATCAGATAAAGCGTATAACCGCCCAAAATTGCCAGCAGCATCAGTATCTTTTGCAAAAACAGAAACGATGCCATAAAGAGCAGATACGCCTTTCGGATATCACTCCCCTTCCCTTCGGCTCCCGCGCCGATAAAGCGGAAATAATAAACCAGCCCCCAGAAAAAACAGCCCCACATCGCCGCGTCCGGCTGCAGTTCAAACAACAGATAATAGTTGTCATAAACCAGAAAATACAGCAGCAGCGCCAGCCCGAAAACCGTTTTCGAAACCGCCAGAAATTCCCGGCACAGCTTGTAAAACCCCGCAAACATAAAGATGTAAAACCCGAGCGACACAACCCGTGCCGCATACAAGACCAGCGCATTTTTATAAAAAGCGGCAACAAACGGTGCCAGAACATACCAGAACAGCGGATTATGATGCTCAAAAAAATCGCGGTACGGCACCTGCCCCTGCCAGACCAGCCAGGCGGCGTGGATATGCTCGGCATGATCCATGCACATATAATGATAATAAAATGCCCACAATGCAAACCCGATTTCGGCAGCTCCGGCCGCAAGCATAAAATATTTCAAAAAGCTGTTTTCCCTCATCATTACCCCAATACGCCGTCGGCCGTTGCTTTAACATCCTGTTACTTTGACCGGACAGGCTTTTCGCCTTACCCCGATATTTTCTCTCTGCTTTAACCGGCTGTTCCCTTCTTTTTAACCGGCTGCCCTTTTCGTTTAACCGGATACCCCGTCTCCTTAATCAGTCCCTTCCCCATTTAAACGCCCGGGCATCCGTTACCAGCGTCCGGCCCTTGCCGTTTTTCTCCGCACCGATACTGCTGTCGCGGCGCTGCTCGGATTCCGCCGTAAAGCCGCCAAACCTCTCCGGTTCCAGCTGGCGCAGCATATCTTCCGGCATTAAATCGCGCACCGTTTTATACGGCGTTTTGCCACGTTCGGCCTGCGCTATCAGGCTTTCTTTAATGTCTTGCGCTTTGTCCAGATAAAAATCAAGACAGAAACCGTCCTCGCCGACTTTCGGCACGTCGTTGCCGTCTTTGTCTTTGGCATATCCGCCTTTGCCGTCGCTGCGGCAGGGCATAATCTCGTGCAAATCAAGCGTATATACCGCACAGTGGACATACCCTTTGCCCTTGATTTCATAAACCGGCAAATCCAGCAAATCTTGCGCCGTCCATGCGCCGGACAGGCAGCACGCCAGGGCATAGCTCCGTTTTAACAGCCCTTTCTGCCTGCGGAAACCGCTGAGTTTGCGCAGCTGCTCGTCCAAATCTTCCCCTTTTTTCATGGATTTGAGGAATTCCGACTTGGCAAACGCATTCTGCCCCCAGCAGAACCCTGCCCCGATTCCGGCCATAGCCTCTTTTTCCGTGCAGGCCCGTCCGAAATCGTCGCCCAGTGTTTCTATCATATATTTGTTGATGTAGCGCCACTTATGCTCCATCGCCTCGTCGGCGGAAATTTCATCGCCCATCTTGACCTTGGTTTCCCTGCCGTTTTCATCCAGATAAAACGTCGTGCCCGAACCGATGGTCGGTACGCCTCCCCCGTCCGGAAAGGCCTTGTCCGAAAAGCCCTCAACCGCCATCAGCAGTGCCGTAATTTCGGGTTTCCAGTCCTGAATCCGCCGGATATTGCCGTAAACGTCGGAATGTTCCCGCCCCATAAAATCCATATAGGTTGCAGTCTCTGCCGACACTTCGGTCTGCTGTTCCTGCCGCTCCGTGTCCGAACATCCTCTGCCCGTCAGCATAACGCCTGCCGTTCCCGCGCCGAGAAGAGTCGCCAGTGCCGCAGCCTTATAGCTTTTCGGCACATAAATCCGCGCCGCCTGCCTTTCGGCTTCCACAACCTTGCGCCCGAGCTGGCGCGCCATGCCCTGCGCCGAAGCCTTAAATTTCTTCGCCGCCTTGTTTCCCGCCTTATGCAGAAAATCCATCACTTTCAGGCGCTCCGGCGTTTCCTTGTCCAAAACCGCCGTGCTGCCGAGTTCCGCCAGCCGGTAGGCATATTTTTCTGCCGCCGCCGAAGAAAAATCCAGCATCCCTGTATCATGCCCGGCGGCTTCCAGCGCCCGTGCCGCGTTAATAACCGTATTGTATTTTGCTTCCGCCCGCGCCTGCACCGTTTCGGCCAGCTGCTCCGGCGAAATGCGCCCCGTCATGCCGTAGGGCACCACATACTCGCGCCCTTCAAAGCCGACGGTCAGCACCGGTTCCCCCGCACGCAGGTACTTTCCTTCTTCCCGTACTTCAAAATCAAGCAATGACGCCATAAAGCGGCTGATGGAAGTTTTCGGCGTATGCGACCCCACCGTATATTTATACGGAACGACAAACGTTTTGTCCCCCAGCCCTGCCACCAGAAAATCGTCCGTGCCGTGTTTCTGATATTCGCGGATAAGATATTTGTCGTTTTCCGAATATACGTCTTCCAGTTCCGTTATGTCCATCGTCTTTTTCCTTCCGGTATTTCTCCCGGGGCTGCCTTTCTCTTTCGGCGCCGCCTGCATTATGCCGCCATTTCGCCATTATGCAGCCGTTTCGCCGTTACATTGCCGTTCTTCTGCCGTTCAGCCTGAACGGCGATTTCCCCGGCTTTGGCTGCTCCGCCGCTTTCTTATTCTCCCATTTTACCGCAAAACCGCCGCAAAATCAATCTTTTTCTTCCTGTCTTCCCCGCTGTTTTCAACCACGGTACAAAAATTCCGCCCGCTCGAGCCAACCCCGAAAGCCGCCCCGTTCCGTCAGCACCTCACGCGCAGGTAAATGCGCTCGCCGTCGTCCCGCCGTTCCAGAACCTCCGCCGTCCGGTAAACCTCCGCCAGCCTCTTGCCGTCGCCGACCGGAACCGACACCGTCTTAAGTTCGCCTTTGGCACAGATTTTTTCCCGCAGCAATTGCATCAGCCTTTCCGTTCCTTCTCCGCTCAAAGCGGAAACCGCCGCCGCAGACGTATTCCCGGAAATCCTTTCCGCCAGCCGCGCTTTCGCCGCCGCATCCAACTTGTCGGTTTTGTTAAACACCTCAATATAATTCGGCTCATGCTCAATTTTGCTCAGCCCCAGCTCGTGCAAAACATCAAGCACATCCTGCCGCTGCGTTTTGCAGTCGGGGTTGGACGCATCGATAACGTGGACAATAACGTCCGCTTCCAATACCTCCTCCAGCGTTGCCCGAAACGCCATCACCAGTTCATGCGGCAGATTCGAGATAAAGCCGACCGTATCCGACACGATAATGTCCTGCCCTTTTCTGAGTTCGATTTTACGCAGCGTCGGATCCAGCGTGGCAAACAGCATGTCTTTGGCAAAAACGTCCGCTTTGGTAATAAGGTTGAACAGCGTCGACTTCCCCGCGTTGGTATAGCCGACCAACGCCGCCACCGGATAAGGCACCTTAACGCGCGCTGCCCTCTGAATAGAGCGTGTCTGCCGGACTTTTTCCAGCTCTTTTTTGATTTTGACAATCCGTTCGTCCAAATGCCGCCGGTCAAGTTCTATCTGCGTTTCTCCCGGCCCGCCGAGAAAGCCGCCGCCGCCCCTTTGGCGCTCCAGGTGTGTCCAGCTCCGCACCAGCCTGCCGCGCTGGTAAGTCAGATGCGCCAGTTCCACCTGTAATTTTCCTTCGCGGGTCTGCGCCCTTTGCCCGAAAATTTCCAGAATAACAGCCGTCCTGTCAATGACTTTCATATTGAGCATCTTTTCCAGATTGCGCTGCTGTACCGCCGATACCGACATATCCACCACCAGCAGTTCGGCGCCTTTTTCCTCACAGGCTGTTCTCAGCCGCTCCAGCGTTCCCTTGCCGAAAAAGCTCTTCGGCACAATCGCAGACATTCTGACCGTTTCGCAGAAGACAACCTCCTGCCCCATCGCCAACACCAGCCCTGCCGCTTCGTTTTCCCGCGCCGCCTCTTCTTCTGCCGTCATCATCCCCGCCGCGGTTTTGATAACCGGGCAGATAACCGCCGTCTTGGTCTTTCTGTCTTTTTCAATCTCTAACAAACCTGCCTCATCAGTCAAATTTCCCTTCTGCCGGCCTGATACCGTTTACAGGCCTTTCCTTTCTCCCCTGACAGCCGAACGCCGGCTCCGGCCCCAAAGGCCCGTCCGGCGTTCTTCTGCAAGCATCTGTCACCCGCCCGCTTTCGGCAGAAAAAAACTGCCATTCAAAAGCCTGCCATTCAAAAGCCGGCTTTCAGCTACGGCAAAGGGCTGATTATCCTTCAACCACGTCAATCGGCGTTGCCGGCATAATCGTAGAAACGGCGTGCGTATAGACAAGTTGAGTGTGCCCGTCGCGTCTTAACAGCAGAGACGTCCCGTCAAACCAGGTAATAACGCCCTGCAGTTTCACGCCGTTAATCAAAAACACGGTAACCGAAACTTTTTTGTCTTTAATGTCGTTCAAAAAATCAACTTGTGCGTTTGTAGTCATGTTTTAATTTCCTTATTATATTTTCCTCACGTATGCCGTTCCGGACGCACCCGCGGCTGCAAAGCCGTTCATGCCGTCCGCCGGTTCGGCACGGGCAGGCACTGTCTGCCGCCTTTCCTTCTTGCGTTGGACGCTCCTCCGCCGGCATAATGTTATTAATACTATTGATTTAGTTAACAGTTTCTAAATCCCTGTAAAAAATATGGCATTTTTTTTGCATATCAACCCCGGCGCCGCAATGGGCCGCCCGGAACAGAATCTCTCTGCGCTGCCTTTTCGCTCCGCCCCGGCCGCGAAATATCCGCGCCAAGCTTTTGCATAAAGGGCACCCGCATATTCATAAAAGATTCCAGTATCAGCCGCGCGTCGGCAGCTTTCCTTTCGCGAATGCCGTCCGCCGTGTTCAACGCCTGATTGGTCGCCAGCGCCATGCTCTCAACGTCGTCAAACAGCCAGACGTCGCCGCCGAAATACCAGTCGAGATTAGGCTTGCGGTTGGTCAGCAGCGGCCGCCCGTAACTGATAATGTCATAAGCCGCATACGGAACGTAAATTTCATCGTCCTCGCCGACCGGCCCCATTTCATACACCACCAGCTTCGCCTTTTTCAGCTCTTCTTCCCGTTCTTCGTCGCTCAGCGCCGCAAATCTGGCACCGCTGTACGTTTTCGGATTGTTGTAACGCCGGATAAACGCGTCATATACCGGATTGTAAAATTCATAAATATACAGCACGTCGTACGCGTACGTGCCGGGAATCAGGCGTTCGTGCGGCACAAAACCGCCCGGCAGCAAATCAACCCTGACCCGCCCGTCAACTGCATCAAGAACTTTTTTCTGCGACGACAGGTAATAGTCAAAATTGCGCAGTTCTTCGGCATAAAACTGGGCAAACCGATGCATATAATAGATATTGCGGCTGTTCGGATTCATCCTCAGGTCATAAAAATTCGGAAAGCCGCGCACAAAAACGTTCACGCCCGCCGCGTCCAGCTCTTTCGGATACATATCCCCCGCATACGCATACCCGGCGATTTTATACCCTTCCTGCCTGAATTTATATTCCAGAAAGCGAATTGCCGCCAGCATATCATAGTCGATAACGTCCCGCTGGTTGCCGATTCGGAACGCCACCAGCCTGCTGTCCGTCTTCAGCCCCATGCCGTCCGCCGTAACATAACCGCCCGTCCAGCCGATAAACAGCGCCACGGCAACGGCTGCCGCCGTTTTCATAATCCGCCGCATACGGGCTGTTTTCTCTGCCCCGGACGTTTTCTCTGCTCCGGACATTTTCTCTGCACCTGCCTTTCTTACGCCTGTTCTCTTTTCCGCAGCCGCGGCTTCCCCGTTCTTACTTTTTTTTGCCGCAGCCGCAATCGTTTTCCCGCTCGCTCTTTTTCCCGCCGTTCTAATCATTTCCGTCATCTTTCTGCCCGTATTCCTGACTGTTTTCCTCTGTCTGCCCGTCCGCCCGCTTTATACGCCGGCCCGCGGCATTGCCTCTCCTGTTCCAAAGCCGTTACTCCCGTTCCGGCAGCCGCGCGGCAAAATCTTGCAACACCTCTGCCATTTTCCCGATAACCGCCCCAGCGGCAAAACGTTCCCGCGTAATATGGTATGCCTGCTCCGCCTTTTTCCGCCGTTCCTCGGGATGTGCCAGATAATATTCTATCAGCTGCTTAAACTCGCGCGCGTTCCTGTACATCGGTACCGAATCCCCGTAAATCTCCTCAATTTCAGGCATATAGTCGGAAATGACAAACGCCTTGCACGCCGTCGCGTCAAAAATCCGGTTGCTGATAAACCCGGCTTCAATCATATCCGGCCGCGTATCGTTAAGGACGATGTCCGCCGACGAATAAAAATATTTCAGCTGGTCGTTGGGTATCTGCCTTGCTTTCCACCATCCGGCATACTCGCCAAACAGGCTGTTTTCCCAGTTGTCGCCGAAAACTTCCAGTTCTACGCCGCTCTTTTTGGCATATTCGACAGACTTGCGCAGCGGAAAGTCCGGCCATTGGTTGGCCACGAACAATACCTTTTTCTTCAGCTTTTCGCGCGGCGCATGGTAAAATTTATCCAGCCGCGTAAACTGCGGCAGAAAATGCGAATTAATCCCTTTCTCCCGGTATTCGCGGTTTTTCTTCGGCGACCCTGTAAACACGATGTCTGCGTTTTTCACTTCCCGCATCTGGTAGGGTATGGTTTCAAACAGCACCGAAATCCGGTCTTTGTCGGCATAGCGGTGATACCCGTCCAGCCGCAATTCCGGCCCCGCCCTCATATAGATTTCAAACCCTTCGTTAAAATTCCGGTTTGAAAAAGTGTCCTCAAACGTATAGAGCCGCGTGTCAATGCCCTGTTTTTTAAGCTCCGCGGCCAAATCCTCCGCCAGATACTTTTCCCCCAGCGCATATTTGTCGTTATTAAGATGTTTGGTAAATGTAATGGGCAGGTTGACAACCGCCCTGCGATAGTCCAGCTTATACGGCTCCCCGACATTGCGGTAGGAATATCCCCCGGCAAATCCGGCAGCCAGCAACAAAAGAACCCACAGCTTTTGCATGATACCTCCTAAAAAGCCTGAACTGCTGTCTTGAAATTAAAGCAAAACAATCCCTGTCAGACAAGCAAAAAAATAACTTAACCCCAGACATTGCCGCCCGCTTCTCCTGTTTCCCCTGCCGCCTGCCCGCTTTCGGCCCCGTGTCCCGTTGCTCTCCTGCGTTCTGCTCTCGCTTGCCCTGCCCGCATATCGCCCCGTGTCCCGTTGCTCTCCTGCCGTTCTGTCCTCGCTTGCCCTGCCCGCATATCGCCCCGTGTCCCGCTGACCGCCGTCTGTCCGGCTCGCACTCAGCTCCGCCTGTCTGTCGCCGCATCCCGAATTTTGTGTTGACATATAGACAAAAACACGTTATATTGTTTTCCGCTTATATAAAAATTATGTCTTACTATAAAACAAAAACAATTATGAACGAAAAAATGTTTGCACGCTCGCACCGGGCCGCAGAAGTCATTTACAATGCTCTGGCCGTCAAAAGTAACTGTTTTGTCAAGGCAAACAAACCGGTTCGCGCCGATTTTGTCATTGCCATTGACGACGACCCGACCTCAGCCCTCTGGGCTTCCTGGATGTACCACAAAATCCGTGCCGAATACGGTTACCGCCCCGCGGTGCTCTGCGTCGGCGGCAAAGGCCTTTTGAGCCGGCATACGCATGACAAAAGCGAAGCGGAACTGCTGTGCGACGTCTGCATTCGCCTCGGGGTTTCGCCTCAAAGCATCGGGCTGGCGCCTCTCGGCACCAACACCGGAGCCAACGTTCAGGCGGTAAAAAAGATTATCCCCGCCGGGCAAACCGCGATTTGGTGCATAACCAAGCGCCAGTCGCTGCGCACCGAGCGTACCGTTGCCCAGCAGGCTCCGGAGATAATCTCCCGCTACTTCGTTATTGAAGAAAAGCTTGATGAAGCGGCCAAACTGATGAACGGCAAAGGCCTCGCCCAAATGGAAATGATGTTTCATGAAGTCGCGGGAACGCTTGAACGCTGCGAACGATACGCCGGAACTTTCCAAAAGCCGATTGACGGCCTGATTGAAATCACGCCCGAAATCCGCGAGGCCGACGCTTTCCTGCGCCGCCACTACCGCCTGAAACTGATGAACAAAACCGTCCGTTTCTGCGGCAGGGAATTCAGCGTCCCGGTCAAAAACCTGAAATCCGTCTGCCAGCTGGCCAACCTCCTGCGCGAGGTCAAGAAAAACCGCTGCCGGATGAAAGATGCGCTGACCTGGGAAATCCGAAACATGGCCGACCTCCTGCTCCGCCAGAAACTCGTTACCTCTGAAGAACGGGAGGCTATGGACGCTTAGGAATGCGCCGCCTGCAACGGATAATCTGTTGGGCAGAAACTCAACCGGGGATTTTTCTCCCCTTACGCCGGCGGTAATGCTTAACCGTCGGCGTATCTGCCTGAAACGCCGACAGTGATTATTAAATTGTATCTTATTATTAAAACAACAAAAAATGAAAAAATCAGAAAAGACAAACGTAAAACAGATTTTATGTCTTTTTACCGCGGTGTATGCATTGGAGATGATGATAGCTTTTATCAGGAATTTCTTTTTACCAACAGGTGAAACGATATTTACAAAAGAGTTTTTCTTGTTAGCTCTGCTGTTCCCCGCTTTTATATGTATCGGAGGTTTAGCGCTAATTAACAGCACCAAGGACAGCGATAATCCTCAGCGGTAATTCTTAACCGTCGGCGTATCTGCCTGAAACGCCGACAGTGATTATTAAATTGTATCTTATTATTAAAACAACAAAAAATGAAAAAATTTTTAATTGAATTCATCGTCTTATATGTGGCCAGCCTGATTATTTTCGCTCTGGTCGCTGCCATAATCCCAGGCGTTGAAGTAACCGCCGGAAACATATTTCTGTATTCGCTGATAATGCCGGCCGTTATATGTATTTACACGGCATTGGAAAATGGGTACAGCGACGATGCCGACGATGAAAGCATTTTATTTTAGCCTCTATCGGCATAATGCAAAAAGTAACCCACACGCCCAAAACGCGGATTTCAGATGACAAAAAGACCGACAGTACAAAACTGCCGGCCTTTTTTTGAGCATACAGACATCAAATACCTGATATGCTCCCTTTACTCGGATTCACTTGGTCTGAATTCCTCTCTTCGTGTTTCCTTCGCTTCGGAATTCATTGGTTCTTTGCCCTTGTTTTATTTTGCTTTCTTCAGCGTCGGAAACAGGATAACGTCGCGCAGCGTCGCCGCCCCGGTCAGCAGTTTTGCCAGCCGGTCCATGCCCATGCCCATACCTGTCGTCGGCACAAAACCGTATGACAGCGCGTCAATAAAGCTCTCGTCAAGCATCTGCGCTTCGTCGTCGCCGTTCTCGCGCTCCGCCATTTGTGCCTTAAAGCGTTCCAGCTGTTCCAGCGGGTTGGAAAGTTCGGAATACGCGCAGCCGAGTTCCATACCGAGCAGATAGGTATCAAAATGCTCCACCAGCCGCGGATTGTCGCGGTGGGTTTTGGCCAGCGGCGAAATATCTTTCGGCATGTCGGAAACGTGAATCGGCTCAATCAGCGTATGCTCGACCTTTTCGTCAAATACTTCCTGCACAACCTTGCCCCAGTTTGAACAATGGTCAGCATCAACTCCGACCGATTTTGCCAGCGCCCGCGCATCTTCGACTGTTTCGACGCTCAGGAAATCCGCTCCGGTTTCGCGCTTGATAAGGTCAATGATGGAAACTTTCGGAAACGGCTTTGAAAAATCAATTTCGTGCCCTTCCAGCACCAGTTTGTCGGTACCGAACACCTTATTGACGACAAATCGTACCAACCGGTAAATCAAATCGGCCATATCATTATAGTCGCCATACGCCATATACGCCTCCAGCCCCGTAAATTCCGGCACATGATTTTTGTCAATTCCCTCGTTGCGGTAGTTTTTGCCGATTTCAAACACCCGGTCAATACCGCCGACCACCAGTTTTTTCAGATACAGCTCGGTCGCCACGCGCAGATAAAAGTCGTTATCAAGTGCGTTGTAGTGCGTGATGAACGGTTTGGCATTCGCACCGCCCATAATCGGATGGAATGTCGGCGTTTCCACTTCCAGAAATTCCTCGCCGTTAAAGAACTCACGCACCGCGGAAACAATACGGCACCGCGTCAGCAGGATTTCCTTAGCCTCGTCGTTGATAATCAAATCGACATAGCGTTTGCGATAGCGGGTTTCCACATCCGTCAGCCCGTGGAATTTCTCCGGCAGCGGCTCCAGCGACTTGGCAATAATGTCAAACTTCTCCGCCGCCACCGAAAGTTCGCCCCGAGGCGTCCGGCGGATAAACCCGGTAACGCCGATGATGTCGCCGATGTCAAGACATTTCAAGAGCTTCAGGTTATCTTCAGGCAAATGCGACTTATGACAGAAAATCTGAATATTGCCGCTCTTGTCTTTCAGGTCGATAAACATACCGTCGTTTCTGACCGCCATTGCCCTGCCCGCAACCGTTACCCGGTCTTCGGTATTCTCTCCGGCAGGCAGTTCCTTGTATTTTTCCTGCAGCGGTTTGGCAAAGCTGTCCGGCTTAAACCGGTAAGGATACGGATTGTAGCCCATTTCTTCAAGTTTCGCCAGCTTGTTCAGGCGGCTCTGTCTCTGTTCACTGATTTCTTCTGTCATAATCATCCCTGTTTGAAAATTTAATTTTATCGCCAAACTGCGCCGCCCAGCCAAAAAACCTCGTCAAGCCGCGCCAAACTGCGGACTTTTATAGCACAGCCTCAGAATTTTGCAAGCAAAAAATGCGCTCCGTTTACCATCGGTTTCTCGGGACGGCTTCAGCACTGCCGCCTCATCGTCCGCCCCGGACGCCTTCGTCCATTCCTTCGCTTACCGGAATTTCCATACGACCGAACAGTTGTCGCCGTCGCAGCCGCAGACGCTTTCCAGCTTGTCCAGACTGACATAAGGCGCTTCATTGGCCATAAAGATATTGCGTGATTTGATGTCTTTCTGCTGCGTATCTGGATAAATCTCATCTAAAACGCCGGACGGCGTCGGCGCCGCATACCCTGCCACGGCAATCAGGTTGCTCATATCCGAGCTGCCCCAGTTCATCCGTACCAGTTCAACACACGCATACCGGCTCAGCCCCTGAAACGAAATTTCAAAAGCCTTGTTTTTGTCTCCGGGAGTCAGGGACGAATAAAAGAAGTCCACCCCGCCCATGTACGCATTGGTCGCTTCCGTAAAGCCCTCTTTGAACATATCCTTCGGGATAAGCTTGAAAGACACCGCCTGTTTATAATTGAACTCGCCGTAATCGCGCTGTCCCTGAAAATAAAACTGGATGCCGCGCGACAGCGTTTCAATCTCTTCAATGCACTTGTTTGTCTTGAGCTTTTCGACCGAAAGCTTATAGCTTCTGATGCCAAGATATCCCAGCATAATAAAGGCAAGCCACGCCCCTACCTGAAAAATCGCCCGTACTTGTTGCTTTTTTTCCATAGAGTCAGCCTGCCTTATTCAAATAACATTCAAATATACATACCTAAAAATATTTTCTAAACCTAAAGATTTAAAATATGGTTAAACTGCCGTATTTTAATCGCTCGGGTTCATTACTGCCGGAACCGGCCAAATCCTCCTAACGCCCCTGATGTTTTTTGTATTTGTCAAGCATAATCAGTGAGGCTTCCTGCGTTTGTCCGCCGTTTTCAGGCATTCTTGCCTGTTCTTCCCCGGCCTGTTGCAGCAAATCCGGCGCCGCCTGTCCGTCAAGCGGCAGGCCGCCCGGCATCGCGCCGTTGTCAAACAAGGCATCGTTCGTCGTATCGCGTTCGTTCCATGCCCGCACTGCCTCGTCATAACGCGTCTGGGTTTCAACCCGGCGATGGTCAAGACGCAGCTTGTAGGTATCGCTGTAGCGGTGTTCCAAAATCTGTTCCAGCCGGTATTCGTCGCGATGCTTGATAATGTCGTGCAGCCGCTTGTATTTTTCAAAATCGATCGTCGACGCATTGTTGTTGCCCATGCGCTCAAACTGGTAATAGCGTCCGCGGCCGTCGTTGCCGTCGGGGCGGTACCGGTTGAGGATGCCCGCAACCCGCTTGAACATTTCCACGTCTTCGACATGCTCGACCGGAATGTGCATTTTCTTGCGCCAGTTCGGATAAGATTTATCGCCGCGGATTTCCAGTATCGGCTTTTCGACCGACCATTCCATTTCCGGCATGCCGGGCACGTTGCCCATCTCCCCCAAACCGTAAATGTCGGAAAACGGCATCAGCATAATCGCCGAATTGCTTCTGGCCAAAAATGTCGTTACGGCCGGAATGTATTCCGCCGGCACTGTATTAGGATCTCCTCTCGGGTCGGCGACGTACGAACCGCCCACTTCGTCCCAGATTCCGTAATGCCCCAAAATCCAGTTCATGCCTTCGCGCTGCGATGCATATTGTTCAAATGCATCGTCAGCCTGCTTGTCATTCAAAACGCCAAGCAGCTTTTGCTGCCAGACGTGCTGCACGTTCCACTGGCTGACCAGAGTCGGCGTATCGTGCGTTGACGGCGCGCAGACCGACATCTGCGGATATTCGCCCGGATGCCGCATTGACCTGTACATATCGCTCTTGCGCTCAAACGGCAGCACCCGGTACGACAAAATGCCGAAGTTTTCCATATTACGGCGCAGGTCGTCCGTCATGTCGCCCAGGTCTTCGCCGATAACCATCGTTTTGTTGCGGTGGCTTTCAAGCGCCACAATCGCCATCAGTTCCTTGACGTTGTAATAAACATAATTGCCTTCCGCGCCGTTGTCCGGGAACATAAACAGCCGGTGCAGCTGCAAAACGTGGTCGATTCTGAGGCACCCGGCATAGCGCATATTGGCTTCCAGAATTCTGCGGTAAGGCTCGTACCCCTGCTCTTGCAGTTTGACCGGGTTAAAGCCCAGAAGACCCCATTTCTGCCCGCTGGCCGAAAGTATGTCGGGCTTCGCCCCAGCCGTCCCTTTAAGGTAAAGGTCGGAATAATACCACGCTTCAAACCCTTTGCACGACGCGCCGACAGCCATATCCATGTACAGGCCGATTTTCATGCCCGAGTTCAGGCAGTTTTCCTTAACCTGCTGCAACTGGTTTTCGCACAGCCACTGCGTGTATTTGAAGTAGTCGATTTCGCTGCGGTGCTGGCGCTTAAAAGCCTCTACTTCCGGCGAATGCGGGTTTTTATAAGCCTCGGGCCAGTCTTTCCAGAGCGCCGGTGCCGGATTCTGCCCCGCGAAATATTTGGAAAGCGCGCGGAACGTCGCAAACATTTCCAAATCCTGCCCTTTGTCGTCGCAGTAAACATTAAAGCGGTTGCGTGCCTCTTCGCTTTCCGGCGAATATTTGAATTCCTCAAAGCACCGGTGCAGGATGTCGTCCACCAGCGCCTGCGTCGTCGTATAGTCGACATAGGTGCGGCGGCGGTTGATTTTCAGCTTTTCCTGAAATTCCGGGCTGTTGTAATAATCCCTGATGCGCTTGCTGTTTTTGAACTCGTCAACGGCCGTAACGTCAACATAAATATAGTTGAAAAACATGCGGCTGTCCGGCCCGTACGGCGAAGCATTTTCCGGCTGGTCGTCGCGGGTGGCATGCAGCGGGTTGACGCCCATCACCCCGGCGCCGTTTTTGCCGAGAATATACCCCAGATGCGCCAAATCGCTGAAGTTGCCGATACCGAGGTTGTTCTCGCTGACCTGTTCGTACAGCTGCGTCGGCACGCCCCAGGTTTTCTTTCCTTCGGTAATGCCCAGCCCGTCGTAACATTTTTGCGGCGCCGAAATCAGCCTTGTCTTCTGCACGACTTCCACGCCGTTCTTGTCAATATACGAAAACTCGACATTATGATAGCCGAGCCTGACGTCAAACGGAAACTTAAAGCGGTACTTGCGGTATGTCGTCCCGTTGATTTCGCGTTCGTTAGGGCCTTCGTTCTGCCCCAGCCGCTCCAAATCGCTGATGTTGACTTCCCCGCTGTAAAACTTGTCCGAGTCTTCAATAACGACTTCGCCGCGGTAATATTTCTTCGGGTCTTCGTCTTCGTAAAAATTCCATTTCAGCATCGTCGCGCCGTCCGGCAGCGAAACCTCTACCGCCGGCGGTTCGTTTTGCAGCAAAATCGGCACATGGTGCACGATGTTGATAAAATTGGCGTTCTTTTTTTCTTCTATAATCTTCTCAACCAGCCGGAAGTTTTTTTCCTGCTGTCCGGCGTCCGCCGTATGACAATCAAAATTTTCGTCGAGAATATCCATAGCCTTGAGCAGACCGACTTTCGTATCCAGCGTTGCCGTAAGCTCAATGCCGGATAAATACGCCAGTTCGCTGATACTGTTGCAGATATCCATTTCTCTACATCCTCTATACATAAAAGTTACTACATTATGCCCCCAAGCATAAAAGGGAAAAATCCCGTTAGCAAAGCCATTCCGCAACTTATAAACAAGATTTACGCTTTATATATAAGCGCCGCCGCCCGCAGAAACGACCTCGCCGGAAGTATACGAAACCGCCCGTTTAGTGTACCCGTACCAGTGCCCGGCCCGCCGGCCTCATAGCCCCGCGCTGCCCCTTTCCGCCTCGGAAACGCCCGTTGCGCTCCGGCATGCCTTTCGCCGCCCTCCCCTGATATTCTGCTCTCCGCCGTTCCCTGCCCGTGCACAAGGACGGTTCTCTGCCCGTATGCAAAGAACGGTTCCCTGCCCGTATGCAAAGAACGGTTCCCTGCCCGTACGCAAAGAGCGGTCTCTGCCCGTGCACAAGGGAGGTTCTCCGCCCACGCCAAAAGGGCGCCGGTTTCCCGAACACCCTTCCCTTCTGCTTTTCAAAAACAGCTGACCCTCGCTGCGATGACCGTCATTGCCTCACGCAATCAGCAACTTCCGGTTCAAATGGCACGCGGCACGCCGCCGCAGCCGCTTACCACGGGTCGCTGTACCTCAGCGACGGATCGTTCAGCCTGTTGATATAATCCTGATTCTCTGGCGTTGTTTTGCTCTCAATATCGCGGTAATCGTCAAGCTGGTCAATCTGGTCGACTTTATTTACCCAGTCGCCTTTGTTAAAGTTGGAACGGTCAAAGTAGCAATATACCGTCGCATGCCCTTCCAGCGTATTGGTCGGCACCGGAAACAGGTTCCAGACAAAGTTTCCGCCCTGGAAAGTCGGGTTTGTATTGCTGCTGTCGTTATACCCTTCTTCGTTGTTGTTCGAAAAAATGCCTTCATTACCGCCGCCGCTTCCGAGGTTCTTATAATAATCGGTATCGTAAATAAAGCCCATACGCGCATGCCAGCCTTCGTCAAACGGCTCCAGTGCAGTTTTCAGCCATGTATTCTGCTGGAAATACAGCGGCTGAGCCACGGCATACTGGTCAGTTCCGTCTGTGGTATAGGTATAGGTTCCGACGTTCTGATCCCCGACATTGGCAACCAGGTCAGACTTCGTCTGCGTTGCCGCGGAATCCGTATATTCCGCCTTCAATCCCAGATACCACCCCTCGGTTCGGGTCATCGTCTGCGCCAGGAACGAGCTGTGCGTATTGCCGTCCTGATAAATGCCGTTGTAAATCAGGCTGCTGACCGCCTCCATGCCCGGATAGATAATGGCGTCATTCATATTGGTCGTTCCCCACCCTCTGGCAGTTTCCAAAATCTTGGCCTGCCGGGTCGCCTGGTTAACAAACCACTGATCGTTGACGGCACTGGCGTTCGGCATGCCCGAAACCTTGCTCGCCTGAATGATTTCGCCGGCCTGCCCCATGTTAAACGACGTCGGCACAACCGTTGCCATGTTTCTGTATCCCGGAGGGCACAATGCATACGGAATTTTGCCGAGGTACGGCGAAGCCCATGCTACGTCGGAATTTTCCGTCGGCCCTTTCCATGAATCGCCCGCGCTCCACTTGATGCGCGTCGTCTTGCCGCCGCCGACACCCTCGACATAGTCGTTCGACACATTGTAAATTCCCTTGAGCACAAAGTCCGGCAAAGCGTCGCTCAATCTTGCGCCGCCGCGCGTCGTCAGCTTGATGTCGTGCATGACCGACGTATAGGCCGGGTTGACCATATATTGGTCATACTGCGTACCGCGGTCGGTCTTGCCGCTGATTTCCGGCACAGTTTCGTTGGTGTTGGAAACAAAGCGGTTGGCTTTGATATAGCCGAAACCTTCGTCCGCACCAAAAGTCGACGGCGTCCCGTTGGCATAGCTTTCTTCCAGTTCAATCGCCCCTTTGCGGATATAAATCGACGCGTCTTCCGTATCGTTGATATTGCTGGAACCGCCTTTGACGTCGCTCGGGTTGATTTTCAGCATCGCATAATAGCCGCCGGCCGAAGAGCCGCCCGCCGCGTAGTTGCCGTCGCTGTCCCTTGCCCAGACCTGAATGTACTCAGGGTCAATTTCAAACATCGCATGGTCGTTGTCGTCCGTTCCGACCGCATTGGACGAGTTGGAAGCGATATGGATAACTTCGTTGCCGGTAACGTGGAACGAGCCGTTGACCTGTACGTTGGCCTGTGCCGTCTTGCTTTCCGGCACTTCGTTCGGCGCCACCTTAAACCGCGCGATGCTGGAGTCGTCCTCTACCTGAAAGTCGACCCATCTCGTCCGGATTTTGTCCGCGTCGGCATAGAGCTGTGCGCCCTCGTCCTGGTCGGTGGAGCTGACGTCCTTGGTTTTCAGCGTAAAGGTTCCCGTTTTGGCGTCAATCCGGTTTGCATACGACGAAGACCAGTGCCCGCCGAAACGCATTGCCTCGCGCTGAATGTCCACAACGCTCGAAACTTTGGAATCTATGGTGTACATATTCGCCAGCGTTGAACCGATGACGTTCGCCGAACCGGCACCGCCGTTGCCGTCCATATCGGCAAAGAAGTAGTTTTTGATTGTGCCGTCCGTCGTTCCCGCGCCGACCGTCGCGCTGCCGTCTTCAAACCAGGCCCATGCGCCCGCCGTATCGTTCAAAACGATTTTCGTCGAATCCGCCTGCAGCATCATGTCGTTCTTGCCGGCGTTGACTTCGCCGCGCGAATCATTGGTTCCGCCCTTGGTCGGGTTGCGGATAATGACCATATCGTCATACGCGTTGAGCCATGCCGTCTGCGGCGCGCTCGAAAACTGCGCAAAGTTCTTAAACCCGGCATGCAGTTCTTTCATGCCCGCCTGCTGCAGCCAGGCTTGTCTAGCCCACAGCAGTTCGTCAATCCATGCCGACCCGGCAACGCCCAGCGTATATTTTTCGCGGGTATATTTGCCGTCGTCGGTTCCCGTCGAGCCCATGTTCTTGTTGCCCATATAGGTTCTGCCGAGAATATCGGTATAACGCGACGCCACCGTCGTCAGGTGTTCAAGCGTCTTGCCGCCCAGATCTTTATATTCGTTGGCAACGGATACGTCCGTCGGCTGAAAAGCCACCGGTCCGGCCTCAGTTCCCGTATATCCCTCGTCGGAATAGACGCGAACCGCGCCGCCGCGCAGCGAAACCTTGTCCCTGTCGCCGTACATCATATGGTTGGTGTTGTAAGCGTCGCCGACGCCGCCGGTATCGCTGATGTCATGCCCTATCGTAAACACGCGGTTGTCCACGCCGGCGCTGTTGACGTTCGCCAGCAGGTGAACCCTCGCGCTGCTGTCAAAGCCCTGCGCCTGCAGCCAGCCGCCGTCGTGCCCGGCGTACAGGTTGCCGCCCATGTCGTTGATGTGCGTTACCATGTTGGTCGTCGCCGAAGAGCCGCCGTTGATATAAACCGTGCCGCCCTGGCGGTTGATTTCCGTAATCGAAGACGCCGAATTCTGGTTAATGTGCACCTCGTTGGTCGTTCCGTCGCGGAAAGCCTGTAACAAAGCGCCCTCGCCGCCGGTTCCCGAAGACTCTCCGATAAGGAAGTCGGTAACGTTTGAAGAGTCGCTGCGGCGCTTAACCTGCACGAATTCGTCCATCATTGCCACGCGTTCGGCATTTTCCTTGTTCTCCGCCCGCAAGACCACGATTTCCTCGTCGCCGGTGCCGGTGCTGTTCATCCGGGCAAACTGCAGAACATCATACCCGTCGGTTTTGCGGTTCATATCCGCATCATACCCGAAGCGCTCGCGTGCATTGCCGTCATACAGCGCTTCTTCGCGGAACAGCTGGAAGTTCTCGCTCAGCGCCGCCAGGTTGCCGTAAATCCATGCCGCGCCGTTGCTGGCCTCAACTTGAGGCGTATGCGTCGCAATGTCCAGCGTCTTTCTGAACGGTTTGCCGATATAAAGGTCGGCAACGTTCGGATCGCATAACTTCTCCGGCGAGGACGATACACCCCCGGAAATAAACTCGCGGTTGCAGTCCGTGTTCATCGTCAGTTTCTTGACGTTAAAAATAGAATAATAGTCGTTGGCATAAGCCGCATAGTCGCCGTCTTCCGTTGCCGCGTGCCCGCCCATATAAAGGTCGGTTACCATTGTGTTGTGGAAATAGGCGCCCGCGTCGTCAGACGGATTCGGCGGTACGCGGTACAGGTATTTCGTGCTGTCATCATAGCTCATCGAAACCGGCTCGTTGGACGTAACAATCAGCGAATTTTCGGTCAGGGATGATTCGTCAAATTCCAAATCCTCGACCATCGTGCTGTCCAGGAACCACGCGCCGCCCGTACCTTTGGCTTCCTTGACGTCGGTGATGATACCGCCGTTCGCGCCGACCAGCGAGGCCATGCGCGCCGCGCGCTTGCTGCCGATATCAATAATTTTCGGATACAAAACGTACGAAACCAGCGTACTGTCATCACGGTGGACATAAACTTTCGGCTTGTCAAAACCGCGCAGTTCATCCGGCTTGTAGCCATACGGCAGATAGCTTGAATAGCCGATGCGGTATGCTCCGGACTGGTTGTCGTCAAACTCGATAACCACCGTACTGTTGGAAACCTCCGCCGCCGAGCTCATCAGGCCGGAAAAGTTCTGACGGATATAGGCATCCATGACGTTACTCATCGTCCGCGCCTGCGAAGCGACGTTAATATCCTGAATTTCCTGCAGGCGTTCCGCGGATTTTTTATAAAGGGTCGGCGTAACCATTGCAATCAGACCCAGCATTGCGAGCGCTTCAACCAGAAGCGTACCGCGCTGCTCCGATTTATCTGAAAATTTAGTCATTGTTAAACCTCCTTTATCAAAAATTCCCTGCCGTTTTTCTTCTGATATATCTCTCCGCCCCGACATTCCGCTCGCACCTTTCTGCTTCAACATTCCGTTCGTTTCTCCCCGCTCATCTCTCCGCCCCGGCATTTTCCCGTTTCTCTCTGCTCATCTCTCCGCCCCGGCATTTTCCCGTTTCTCCCCGTTACAACATTCCGTTCAAACGTTTTTCTCGACCCTTTCCGCCCTAAAAGCTCTGTATCTTAAACAGGCAGGGCTGGTTTTCATCGCAGATTGTCTCCATTTTCCCGTTAACCTTCGACTGGAAAAAATCTTTGCCAAAAATCCATACCGGCAGTGTCCATTCGGCACGGTTCCGCCGTTCTACCGGATAAGACTGCGTATTGTTCGTTTTATCCTGCCACTCCTCCAAATCGTCGGCGTAAACCGGCAAAAAGTTGATTTTGCCGCGAAACTGCCAGGCCATTTCGTTTTTGCCCGGCGTCTTTCCCCAGCGGATAACGCCGATATTGTCATAATACACCTTCGGCGCCAGCGCTTTGATAAAATCCAGCGTAACCTCGCCTGAAATCCGGTTAATCCACCGGGCGTCAAGTTTTTTGTACGCCACCATGTAGCGCCCGCCGTCCTGCAAAACATGGCAGCACGATTTGGTAATGTTGCCGTCCGCATCTGTTGTCGATATGCAGTTTTTGCTCCCGTTCTCGTTCATGGGCTTGTCCAGACACAGGATTTTAAATCCCATTTCCGAACCGTCATATACCCGCCGCCCGGCCATCAAATAGTCTTTGGCGCCGATATTGTCCTGGCCTTGTTTGTTTTTCGCCCTGAGGTAAACCAGATGCTCCGACCCCTGCTGGTTGACAAAAGTATGGATGTCTTCGTTATCGTCAACCCCGCTCGCGTCAAACCTCGCATAAAACATATCTCCCGGAAAAATCCACGGGATGTCAGCCCCGTCCGCCGCCTTGAAATTGCCGTTGATGATGTCGACGATTACCATGCGTACCGCCTTAAACTGATAACCGAATTTGAAAATGATGGACGCAGCTTTTTTCTTCGCAATATCCCGGTCATAATCGGGACGCGCTGACAGATTGTATCCGTATATCGACGCCATAAACGTCGCAAGCAGCATCAATAAATACATAAATAAGCTCCACCCATATATACATATATAGTGGCAGTATACACTATTTTTTCCAAAAAATCAACAAAAAACGTCATTATCCCCATATTGTAACAGAATCGTAACATTTCTTTTTCTCACTGCCGGCACGTTTCCCCACCTATTGCTCCCCTTGTTTTCTTCTGCTTCTTATCCCTGCCTTGTCCCGCCCCTCCAACGTTATCTTGTCCAGTCCCTTCATCGCTGTCTTATCCTGCGTCTTTTATCCCTGTTCTCTCCGGCAGCCGAACCTCCCCGCCGTTTCTTCTCCCCAAAGCTCATTCTCCCCAAAAAACATTGCATTATTCCGATTTTTCCCTTGTCAACTCCGGTTTTAACGCCTAAATTATCCCGCAGCAGGCTTCCGGAAATGCTTGGCGCCCAACCTGATGCCGAACTTTTGCGCCAAAAGCCGGGAAGCAAAGCCAAACGCAACAAAGGAGCATAAAACCAATGGAAAAAGTTTCTCTAAATCTTGCCGAAACGACGATAAAGATGCTGGGCGACCGCTGGAAAGTGCAGATTATCGAAAGCCTGATGGACGGCACCAAACGTTTTGGCGAACTGAAAAAGGAACTGGGCAGCATCACGCAGAAAGTACTGACGTCCAACCTGCGTATGCTTGAAGAAAACGGCATCCTCGTCCGCCATGTTTATGCGCAGATACCGCCGCGCGTCGATTACACCCTGACCAGCCTCGGCTATAATCTCAAGCCCGTGATTGATTCAATGGTCGCATGGGCCATGGAATACCGCGGTTCCATCGTTCAGGAATTTAATGATATAAAAGAAAAAGGCAAAGCTAAAATAGAAGATAAAATCAAGGATATAAAAAGCAATTTTTAACTAAAAGATTAACTTTGTCTGTTTTTTTTCGCGCCCTGCATCATCCCTCCAGCTGCGCCGCTCTATGCCGCACCTCATGCCCCATAATGCGTGCCCTAACCTTCCCTGCACAGCTCTCTGCCATACCTCTTTTATCGCCTTGCGCTCTGCCCCTTGTACCAAACTCTAGCGTGCCGCGCGCTTAATCCTGTCGTTTATCGCCAGCCCCAACCCCTCAAACGGTATCGGCGCCATCGCCATTTTGGCAAAACGCGTATCTTTGTCCGCCGCCCGCATATAAGCAAACAGGTTTGCCGCTGCCTCGCGCAAGTCGCCGCTGGGGCTGAGGTTCATTTCCGCCCACTCATAGCCCTTGCCGAAACCGATAAACAGCTCGCCTTCTTCGCGTGCCAAAGCGTTAATGCGGAATTTCTTTGCCGGCGCATAATGTTTCAACAGCTGTCCGGGAGATGTCGGTTTGTTCGGATTGCCGTCGGAAATCTGTACTGTTTCGCCCAGAGCCTCTTCCAGTTCTTCCCTGGTAATGCCCCCGGCGCGCAACAGCACTGCCTGCCGCGTCGTCAAGTCCAAAATGGTCGATTCAACGCCGACCGTGCAGGAACCTCCGTCCAAAATCATATCTACCCTGTCGCCGAGGCTCTCATAAACCGCCTGTGCCGTCGTCGGCGAAATCGTCTGCGAGCGGTTGGCGGACGGCGCGGCAATCGGCACCCCGCTTTTACGGATAAGTTCCAACGCCGCCGGATGTCGCGGGCAGCGCACCGTAATCGTCTTCAAACCCGCGCAGACCAAATCCAGCGCCGGGTTCTCGTCCTTGCGCGGCAGGACAAACGTCAGCGGTCCCGGCCAGAACTTCCGCGCCAGAAACAACGCCCGCTCATCAGCCGCAGCATAACCGGCCAGTTCGTCCGGCTCGGCAATATGCGAAATCAGCGGATTGAACGCCGGCCGCCCCTTGGCGGCAAAAATCCCCGCCACGGCTTTGGCGTCGTAAACGCTCGCCCCAAGGCCATACACTGTTTCTGTCGGAAAAGCCACCAGTTTCCCGCTCTTGATAAGTTCTGCCGCTTTGCTTATATTGTCTGCATCTGCTTCAAAAATTCCGCCCATAATCTGCCTCTGTAATCTGCCTCTGCTTGCCTCTGTTAAAAAACGCCGGCCTTATTTTCCTTTTTCCCCGACATTAACACCATAAAAAACATTGTCAACACCAAAACTTTAACCTTTTCTTCATCACTGTCGCCGCAAAATGGCAAAGATAAAACCATAAGGAGAAACCAATGACCGAAATAACTTTTAACCAATCCCCTGCGGACGCCGCCGGCAAAGTGCTCATTGCGACCAAAGAGGAAGCCCTGAATTACGGCGTTGCCGGCGGTATTGTCAGCCGCGCCCTTTTTAATCAGCTCAAAGCCCTTGTCGAACGCGAGGATGCTGCCGGCGACAAAAAGGAAATTCTGGTTCTTGACACCGTAAAAGAAACCGTCGTCCTGCTCCGCCCGTCCAACACCGTCGGCGAGGCCGGATTGCAGGTTCTCGGCGGAAAACTTTACGGTCGCCTGCGCAATTTCGGCTCCGCCGCCGTTTTCGCGCGCCGCCTGCCTAAGACGGATTTTGACGCCGCCGCGGTTGCCGCGAATCTCGGCTTGGGAATTGAGCTGGAATCATACAGCTTTGACAAATACCGCACCACCAAAAAGCCGCACGAATACCCGAAGCTCGAAACCGTCAACTTTGTTGCCAAAGACAAACTGGATAAGAAAGGTTACGAACGCTGTGCCGCTCTGGCCAATGCCGTCCGCTATGCGCGCGACCTCACTAACGAACCGTCCAACGAGCTGACGCCCGAAGTTTACGCCAAAGACATCAAACGGCTGGAACACCTCGGCCTCAAAGTAACCCTGATGGACAAGGCCGAACTGAAGAAAAAAGGCTTCAATATGCTGCTGTCCGTCGCGCAGGGTTCCTGTAATGACCCGTATGTTGCCATACTTGAATACTGCGGCAACAAAAAGAAAAAAGGCTGTGACATCGCCCTCGTCGGCAAAGGCGTAACCTTTGATTCCGGCGGTATCTCCTTAAAACCGGCCGCCGGCATGTGGGATATGAAACAGGATATGGCCGGTTCCGCAGTCGTCGTCGCCTCGCTCAAGGCCGCCGCACAGCAGAAACTGAACCTGAATGTCGTCGGCATCGTCGGTTTGGTCGAAAATATGCCCTCCGGTTCCGCCACCCGCCCCGGCGACATCGTAACTTCGCTTTCCGGCAAGACCGTGGAAATCCTCAACACGGACGCCGAGGGGCGCCTGGTCTTGGGCGACTGCCTGACTTATGTTGAAAAGGAATATAAGCCGGAACGCATCGTCGACCTCGCCACGCTGACCGGCGCGATTGTCGTAGCGCTGGGCAACGAGATGGCCGGTCTGTTCAGCAACGACGACGTCCTGTCCGAATTGCTGTCCATTTCCGGCGAACAGTCGGGCGAAGAGTTGTGGCGCTTTCCGCTGACCGACGCTTACCGCAAACTGATTAAATCGGATATGGCCGATGTCAAAAACATTTCCGACGGGCGCGCTGCCGGTTCGATTACCGCCGCCTGCTTCCTCGAGGAATTTCTGCCCGGCAAAACCCCGTGGGCGCATCTGGACATCGCCGGCATGGATATGTTCGGCAAGCCCCGTCCCCTCTATCCGAAGGGAGCCAGCGGTTTCGGCGTCCGGCTGATAAACCGCTTCCTCCGCAATCTGGAGCAGAAATAAGTCCCGCGGCGCTCAACCGCCCGCCCCCCCGAAACGCCTGCCCGCATAACACGGACAGGCGTTTTCTTTTGCCTGCTGCCCCCTTTCATACTTCTGTCCCGCATTTCCACGCCCCTCTCACGCCGTCTCTTTTCTCCACCCTGCCCAGACCATCCCGGTTCCATTTGCTCCCGCTCTCACCCTCAACATTCCCCCCTGCCCGTTCTCCTCCACTCCGCTCGCACCCTCAACATTCCCCCGCCTTCCCGTTTTCCTCCACTCCGCTCGCACCTTCTCCCCATACCTATTCATTCCCATCTCCCGCCTCTTTTTTGCTCATTTTCCCCTTTACATTTGCAAACTTCCTGCTATACTCCGCACAAATTAACCATAACACCAGCCAAAGGACCATACAGATGACTAAACAGACTTGGAAACCCGGAACCATGCTCGCCCCCTTGCCGCCGGCATTGATAACCTCCGGCGACATGGCACACCCCAACGTCATGACTGCCGCTTGGACCGGCATTATTTGTTCCGACCCGGTCATCACCTATGTTTCTCTGCGTCCGAGCCGCTACACGCACGAACTCGTCAGCCAAAGCAAAGAGTTTGTCATCAACCTGCCGACCTGGCGCCAGGCTGAAGCCGTTGACACCGTCGGCGTCAAATCCGGCCGCGACGGCGACAAGTTTGCCCTGACCGGCTTAACCCCGGAACCCTGCACAAAAGTCAAAGCGCCGCAGGTTGCCGAATGCCCTGTCTCGCTGGAATGCAAGGTGCTGGAAGTCCGCCCGTTCGGCACGCACGATATGTTTCTGGCCGAAGTCGTCGCCGTCAATGTCGATGACAAATATATCGACGAGTCCGGCGCGCTGGATTTGGAAAAGGCCGGACTTATCGCCTACGCCCACGGATTTTATTACACGTTGGGACGCAAAATCGGCAAATTCGGCTTTTCGGTCGAAAAGAAAAAGAAAAAGCCCGCCGCGCCGTCCGTTGCTACGGTTCTGAAAGCCGATGAAAAATTTTCCCGTAAAAAAATTACTGCGGAAACTATCGCCGCCTCATGTCCGTCTGCCGTCGCCAGCCACGGCGGACCAAAGATTGCAGCAGCCGGAAAACCTGCACCGCACACCTTAGAGCATGACGAAACTTTTATTGAAAACGGCGTCGAAGTAATCGTCAAAAAATCTCGTTTCAGCAAAACTCCGGCACTGTCTGCCGCCCCGCACCCTGCGGACAAAAACGCCCGCCGCAAAGGCAAAGACAGCCGTGCCAAAGGAGAAAACAGCCGCTCAAAAGGAAAATTCAGCCGTAAAGACCATAAACAGACAAATTATGAACCTTACAGCTTCAAGAAAAAAGCCGACGGCAGTTTTAAAAAGAAGTCCCCACGCCGCGCCTGATACATTGCGCTCCCTGCGCCTGACACTTCCTCTCCCGTGCCTGCTTAACACGATATACTCCTTGCACCGATGCAACACACTGTATTCCCTGTACCGACTTAACGCGGGCTTCTCCTTGTACCGGTTCAACACATTGTATTCCCCGTGCCGGCTTAACACGGTATACTCCTTGCACCGATGCAACACATTGTATTCCCTGCGCCGGCATAACACCGGAATTTCCTCACATTAACACCGGGTTTTCCTTGTACCGGCCGACGCATTGCAATTCTGCCTTGCGCTGCAACGCACTGCTGCGCGTCAGGAATAATATTTTTCGTTTCGCCCGCGCCATATCGCCGCATCAAAAGCGGCTTTTTCCGTTCTCTTTTCCTCGGGTTCCGCCGCAACTTGTTTCGTATCCTGCCGGACAGCAGTACCGCCCGCATTTCCGACAGCCCCTTTCTCGCGCGCAATATGCGTTTTTACCCTTTCGCCCGCCGCAGCCATGGCAAAATCCCTTTTCATACCGTCAAACAAAGCATCACGGCTCATACCTTTCACGGCTTCGTTTCCGGGCTTGTCCAAATCGGACACGTCGTTCAGAAGATGCATAATCTGTTCATCGGAATAGCGCTCAAAAATCATCGTATCAATATCCTGCGGCGCCAGCCCGTCATAAATTTCACCAATATCCTGTCTTAGTTTCATCTGTTCAGGCATAGCACCCGCCTCTTCGGACAAGACAGTCGCCGCTTCAGGCATAGCAGCCGCCTCTTCGGGCAGGGCTTCCGCCTTTTCAGACAAAACTGCCGCACCGCCGGGCAATGCATCCGCCCCGTCCGGCAGAACCTTTACCGCGTTGTCTTTCTCCTTCTGCCGTTTTTCATACGCGGCTCTCTTTTCCATGCATTTCCGCCTCATCGCCGCCACGTCTTCAAGCGTAAAAACCTTATCGGCATCAAGCGCCAGATCTTTGCGCATCTGCATCAGCCGCGCATAAATTTCCATGCCGGAATCCTTATAAGCATCATATTCGACCCCGGGATTGACTTCTTTATTGCCGATGACGGATACCATATTCTCGCTGAACCTCAAATCCGCCGCATGCGCTGCTTCGTGCAAAACCAGACTGGATAACGGGCGCAGCTCAATATGTCCCTTATTTTTCTTATAATTGGCGATGTTGATAAAAACGGTCGGTTCTTTTACAACGGCCCGCGCATTAAACCCGATGTTGCCGTCGCTCTCCCCTCTGGCCGCCATCGCCGCTTTCAGGGCTTTCAGGGCGTTTTCTTTGCTGCCGTAAGTGCGGATAATGCTGTCGCGAAAATGCAGTTCCCCCTTTTCCAAAGCCTCAACATACCTTGATGTGCCCTTTTCCGTCACAAAAACCTGTATGCCGTCAATATTTTGTATCGCCTGAGCGTAATCCTGCCCGTTATCGATTATTTTGCCGCTCTTCTTCCGATCCTCAAGCCATTCCCGCAGTGAAAACAGCCCGTCATAAACTTCTGACCGGACTATCGGCGAAACAGTCTTCCCGTCGTCCGTATAAATCTTTACCTTTTCCAGCGCCCGCTCTGCCTGTCCGTCGGAGATTTTTGCCTCATCGCCTGCTTCTTCTGTCTTGCTGCTCATTTTTCCCTCCTCTTGCTGGCACTGCCGCCCCAAATTCGTCCCGTTATGTCCCGTTATTATTGCAAAATATGAAAAATTATACCACAATGTCCGCCTCTTGTCAAGCACTGCACTATCACACTGCCGCCATTGCACTGCCCTTTTTTCGGCGCCGTTCTCATTACATCGCCCGTATTCTTCTCCTCTCTTTAAATTTCCGCCGCCGGCGTTTATCTCTATGCCGTAACCCCATTCCGAAAGGCACTCGTTATGACATGGATACTGCTGAGCCTGCTTTACGCCGTTACCAACGCCGTCTACACGACGTACAACGAAACGCGCAATTTCAACGGTTACGTTCTTGGCATCTGGCGCGGCTTCGGCATCAGCCTGCTGGTTGCGCCGTTGCTGTTCACCGTGCCTCCCGTTACGTCGGCATCATATTACCTCATTCTTATTATTCAGGGGCTGATGATTGGCATTTATGACAGCCATCTGTTTTTTGCCTCGGGAAAATACGGCAGCCACGCCAGTTCCGGTTTTATGGCCACCTGCGTCCTTATTACCGTTTTCCTCTGGTGGGGAATAGATTTTTCCGAGCTTGCCGCTCTGATGCGCACGCCGTCCCGCCTCATTACGCTGATGCTCATTCTGAGCGGATTTTCCGTCAGTTACTGGCAGATGATGAAAGTCCGGGTCAGCCGCGCCGCCGAAGAATACCTCTACCCCGCCGTCTTCGCCCTCGCATTGATGAGCATTGCCACGCGGTATATTGCCCTCAACGGCGGCACCGCTTATGCCGGTGTCGTCTATTACCTTACGGTCGCCTGCTTTGTCAGCGGCGTTTACAATGCCGTGATGTTCGTCCGCCAGAAAACACCCCCTCTGCAGCAACCACCGTCATCCCCGCCACCCGGCAGCCCGCACCAGGCTCCCGTTTTGCCGGAGAACACCTCTGCGGCTCCCTCCAAACTGGCACTGCTGCTCGCCCCGCTGCCGCACTGGCAGGGCGCATGGCTCATTGCCTTCAGTACGGTGCTAATTGCGGCCAAAACCCTCGCCTTGCGCCTGGCCGAAAATCCCGGTTATGTCATCGCCATGTTGTTGCTGTCGCCGATGTTTGCCGAAGTGCTGAACACCGGACGCGTCCGCCTGCGCCCTTCGGTCATTCTCGTCCTTGTTTTCCTGCTTTTGCTGCTGCTTCTTGTCGCCTGAAAGAAATTCCCGCCGTTTCGCTGCCGCGCTTTTCCGCCGCTGCCTCCGTTCCTCTGCCGTGCTTTTCCGCCGCTGCCTCCGTTTCCCCGCCGTTTTTCCCTCCTATTCCGTCGATACCTTTTGCCCTGAGCTTTCTGTCCACAGCTTCAGCCAAAACCTTGTTGCGCTCAAGTTTGTTCTCCTCTTCAACCCGCGCCAGCGCCGGCTCCAGATATTTGGCATAATACGCCTTTCGCGGATCTGCCGCCGCTTTCGGATCATACGCGGCAAAAACTTCCCGCCCCTTCACCGGTTCGTTTTTCTCCCTGAATCCCAAAATCCGCCCTTCGTCGCGCGGCATCTGCAACACCGCTTCAAAAGCGTCTTTTCCTCGGCAGTCAACGTCCGGCTTATGCCCCTTGACTTCAATATTTTCCCCTTCTTTGTCCCAATAGGTCAGTTTCGTAACCCCGACCCGCATCAGATAGCCACACGGCATCGCAAAGCTCCCCTGCGTATATTGCTGCATTCCGGCGGTATTTTCTCCGACATAGCGCACGTTGGGATGATGATAAAACGACGTATAGGCGCTTTCTGCCGAACTTCCGACGCCCCTGTCAATCAGAACGTCAATCCGCCCGTGATACCCGCCTTTGTCGTTAAACGGATAATAAACCGCCGTTTCATCAAACAAAACCCTATCCTCTCCCGAGAAGTTTTTGCGCTTGACCAGCTTTTCCGCCGTCAGCCCGTCGCGCTCATAATTACGCGGCTTATACGCCCCGTGGCGATGCAGAAAAGCGTTTGAAACCGCCGTATCCTTAATCTCGCAGCGCTTATAGGTATTGACCAGATTGCCGTAAAGCCGCTTTGCCACATGGTCAATCGGCTTGTCTTCGCCGCCGCCGTTGCCGCGCACGTCCAGAATAATCCTTCCCTTTTCCCACTTGTCCTTATTTTCCAGATACGCCCTGTCAAAGGTTTCAATAAAGCCTTTCCAGTTCTCATAATCGTTCTTGTCCGTCAGGTTGGGAATGCTTACCACCAGCAAATCTTCCCCTGCCGGCGATTTCATCTCGCCTATTTTCCATAACGGATACGTTTCGCCGTTGCGGTCGGTTCGGTATTCCTCTCCCAGAATTTTCATTCCGTCCGGCATTTCTTTGCGATAGCCGAAATTGCTCCCGACAGCCCGTTTTTCTTTTTTGCCCCCGCCGGCAAACGCCTTTCCGCCGCCCATTCCCAGCATAAAATGCCTGTCTTCGATAAACTTCGCCGTTTTCTCTGCCGCCTCCGCCATAAAATCGCCCTGCCGCCGCGGCTTGTCGGTATTGTTATAAAGCGTTTCGACCGCCGCTTTAAACCCGTTCCGGTTTTCTGCCGAAAACCCGCTCCAGCCGACATGTTCGTATGCCGCCCTGGCATAAAAAGCCAGATTAAGGCGCTGCTCTTCGCAGCTCATCACCCGGTTGTCCAAATCTTCCCTCGGCTTTCCAAAATCCTCAAGCGATATCCCGTCATAAGCGCACATCATCGCCTCCTCGCCGATACTGCCGATAATGTCGTCAAACGCTGCCATATCCGTTCTTCCTGCCGTGCTCTTGCCGTTCTCCACGGCTGAATCAGCAGTTCCGCGGCCGGCTGTTTTATATTGCCCGGTTGCCATATCCGTTCTTCCTGCCGTGCTCTTGCCGTCATCCACAGCTGAATCAGCAGTCCCGCGGCCGGCATTTTTTCGTTGTTCGGCTTCCAGGTTTCGGGCATAAGTCAACAGGTCTTTATTTTCATTAAAAAAAATCAGCTTGTCAGGAAATTGCTCCGACACCCGTTTCATCGCAACCGCCCGCGTCGCTCCTTTGGCACGCAACTCGTTTATTTTCTCAGAAATCGCTTTCTTGTCCGTTTTATCCGGAAGAAAGTAAACCGGAACGCCCCAGCCGCCCTCTTCCCGCGAAGCTGTCAGGTCTATAATGGAAAAAGGGCCGTCCACGCCGATAACTCTGGCATTTTGGGAAGATTCGTATTCATTGGTAAATCCGCCGTCAAGCGACACATTGGGCTTAAACGTGCTCCTGTCAACTTCGTAACGATAAGACGGTTTCTGCTTATCCAGAAATTCTTTCGGCTGCCGCCCGCTGATTAAAACCGCTTTTTCGTCCATATAAACGCTGACTCCGTCCCATTCTTTGCGCTCGTTGGACGGCGGCTTGACGATATAATGGGATTCTTTGTCTGCCGCCGCATAACACAAAGCTTCGTTTATCCGTTCGGAAAGGGCATTTCCGGCAACTTGAAGGCGCGGCGTAAGGTACGCCCCGAATTCGGCGGGAGGCACTTGGCTGAAATGGTATAAACGGGAAGTATTTTCCATAATCTCTTTACGGCGTTTGCTCCTCAACTCTTCCAGCTGCTGCATATAACGGGGAAAACAATCCTCTCCGACAACCGATTTCAGCAGATATTCCCTTGCCGCACCGTGTTCTTTCATAAATTCCGGTAAAGGCTTCTCGTCTGTATTAAGATGGAGTTTGTCATTCACTGCCGAAACGTAAGAAAACAGATATTGCCCGATGCTCTGATTGGGAAAGGCGCCCAGCCCCGGCGGACAGATTTGAGAAAAATAGGACAATTTCTCTTCAAGGCCAAGTTTTTGGAGAGGTGATACAAGATATTGAAAAACCGCCTCATTCTTTTCCATGCCTTTTCCCCGAAAATTTTCCGTGATGGTCTCATATTTCTATGATTTTACCATAAAAGAACAGGCTTGTAAAGCGGATTTCGCATGCCAGCGTCCGAATATGCCACAAGGAAACCGCATTCCTGCGCCCCTGCCCGGTGCACTGTCCTTTTCCGGCATCCCCTCTAAACGCTGCCGCCGTTTTTCGTCCTGACGCGGTTTCTCGTCCTGACACCCTTTCTCGTCCTGACGCCGTTTCTTTTATCCGAACAGTTTCGCCCAAAAACTTTTTTCTTCTTCGGGAGCCGCCGCTTCAAACTGTTTGAGGCATTCTTTTTGCGCCTCAGTCAGCTTTGTCGGAATCAATACTTTAAATTCGACAAACAAGTCGCCGCGCCGGTCGGAATTCATATAGCGCATACCTTTGCCCTTGATGCGCAGCTTGTCGTTCGGCTGCGTACCGGGCTTGACTTCGACTTCGATTTCCTCGCCGTCAATTCCTTTAAGCTTAAATTTGCCGCCCATCGCCGCCATCGCCATTGAAATCGGCGATACCGTAAACAAATCCGCACCGTCGCGCTCGTAGGTCTTATGCCTTTTTACCGTAATAAAGACATACAAATCCCCTTTCGGCCCGCCGCGTTTTCCGGCTTCTCCCTCTCCGGCGACGCGCATCCGCGTTCCGTTTTCAATTCCCGCCGGGATTTTGATTTTCAGGGATTTCTCCAATTTTTCCTTGCCGGTTCCGCGGCATTTCTTGCACTTGTCCAAAATCACGCGCCCCGCGCCGCGGCATTGCGGGCAGACCGTTTCAAACACAAAAAAGCCGCCCTGCTGGGTACGGACCTTGCCGCTGCCGCCGCATGTCGCGCAGACCAGAGGCTCCTTGCCGTCCGCCGTCCCGTGCCCGTGGCAGGTTTCGCACTCTTTGGAGCTTGTAATGTTAATTTCCTTTTCCAGCCCGACATACGCTTCTTCAAGCGTCAGCGTTACGTCGTAACGGATATCGTCGCCGCGCTGGGCATACGAACGCTGCCGCGCCCGCCCCTGCCCGGTAAATTCCGAAAATATGTCGGAAAACACGTCGGCAAAGCCCGCGCCGGTAAAGTCAAACCCGTTAAACGGATTTGCCCCTGCCCCCGCGCCGCCGAACCCGCCGGTAAACGCCTGATGCCCGTACCGGTCGTACGCAGCGCGTTTCTGCTCGTCTTTAAGGACTTCATAAGCCTCGTTGATATCCTTAAACTTCGCCTCCGCTTCCTTATTGTCGGGATTGCGGTCGGGATGGTACTGCATCGCCAGCTTGCGATATGCTTTTTTTATCTCTTCCCCTGATGCCGTTTTGGTAACGCCCAAAACCTCATAGTAGTCTGCCGTCGTCGTGCTCATGTCATATAACCGTCATTACGTTGCTTTTTTGAATATTCAATATTACTGTTTTAAATCTTATGGTTATTTAGGAATATTATTTCAATAATGCAAGTTTTATTTGGCGGTTATGCCACAATTATGCAAAATTTGCCCCCGCGCAAACCAACGGCACCGTCAAAATCAGTTGCAGTCGGAATAAGCTGCCGCCACCCTGTCGTTGCGCAAAATGACCTTGACGCTGCAGCTTACGGCGGCATTGTTTCCTGCCGAAACGTTCCGTCCCGCCGCGGTATATCCTCCGCCCGCAATGTTTCCGCTGCCGAAAGCGCCGTAATTCGCCGCCATTCCGTAATTTCCCGTCAGCCCGTCGACGCCGTCCGAATTCAGGCTCGCTGCCCGCGTTCCGGTGCTTCCCGCCGCCGGCATATTGCTTCCTGCGGTTGTCATCGCGCCGCTGCCCGGTATGCTGCCGTTTCCGTTCGCCATATATCCTCCATTGCCTGGTATACTGCTGTTCCCGCCCGGCAATGCGCCGTTCCCCGCCGGATTGTCATAGGAAATTATTTCCCCGCCCCCGGCCGGCCGGTAATTGGTGTAATACACCCACATCACGGCTCCGTCATCCATATTTTTGACAATATTCGGCGCCCCGTTGTCATCCCAAAGTTCGGCAACGCTCTGCCCCTTATAGGTTGAAATCCCCTGCAGCGGATAATAAGCCGTCCGCCTGTCGGTAACCTGTTCCCACTGGCAGCCGCTCATTCCGAGCACTGCTCCCGCCAGCATCGCCCACCAGTAACGCATGATTTCCTCCTCCGGTTAAATTTTTTGTCTGCCCTGCCGTTCCTTTATGCCGATATAATCACGCCGCCCCGCCGAAACAACCGCCCGAACACAAAAAAAAGCGCCGCTTTCTTCCGGCGCTTTCATTAAGCTGTACATTTCTCCGATAAGCTGCACATTTCTCCGATTGGCACAATGCGTTTCTCCAATCGGAGCAAAACATTAATAGACGTAACCGTTATACGCCGTCATTGCCGGCGCTCCGCCGCAATCGCTGTATGCGTTGCTGACGTACGTGCGGTAAAATTCCACCGTCAGCGTGCACAGGCTGTGCGGCTGATAATCGCCGAGTTCGCAGTAGCGCACGATTTTGCCGTCATCGGGTTCGTAATCGACATAATATGTCCACCGGACCGTATTGTTGCCGACATAGCGCGCATGCATCGGCTCTTCAAAATCATCAAAAAAATCGCGCATCTGCTGCCCCTGCTGAATGTCAAACCCTGCCGCATGGATAACATCTCCTTTCGGCGCCACATATTTCGTATAGGCAGCCCGCCGGGCAGTTTTACGATAAACCGGCGCATCTGCCGCCCCGTTGTCCCTGCGGTAGCTCGGCACATACGACGGGTCGCAGCAGCAGCCGGCCAAAAACAGCGTCATAAAGGCAATAGCAAACTTATACATCTTTCCATGTCTCCTCAAAACTAAATAAACTGATTGGTAAAAAGAATCTAAAACTAACTTACTAACTCTAAAATAATTTCGTCCAGAAGGGGAAAACCCTTGTCCGTAAGTCTGATATTGGCGTCATCATAACACAGTAAATCTAATTGTGCAAGTCTTTTTGTCATTTTTTTTGACAAAAAGTCAAATAATTTAATGCCGCACGCCCGGTAAAAGCGTTCCGCGTCAATCCCCTCCTTTATCCGCAGCCCCATCAGAACCAGCTCTTCCGCCCGTTCTTCCGGTGTCAAAATGTCGCCCAGCCTGCCGTCAACCGTCGCCCGCAGCTGCGGTCTCCCCGTCGGATTTCCGCCTGCACTCCGCGTTCCCGCCGGATTTTTCGTATTCTGTATCTCTGCCGAAACCCCTGCCGAACGCCCGGTTGCACTCTGCGTTCCCGTCTCCCCTCTTATCTCGCTTCCGCCGTCCGTCCACAGCCGCAGCCGCCCGTGTGCCCCCTCGCCGATACCGATATAATCGCTGCCGCGCCAGTATGCCAGGTTATGTACACTCTCATCATCGGCCGCCGCAGCAAAATTCGAAACCTCGTACCGTTCCAGCCCGCGGCTGCGCAAATACGAAACTGTTTGGTTATAAAGGGTTAAAGACATTTCTTCATCTGCCGCCCGAACATTTTTGCGCGCAAAAACCGTTCCTTCCTCAATTGTCAGTTCATAAAGCGAAATATGCCTGAGCCCGAACCCAAGCGCCAAATCTATTTCCTTTTGCCAGTCATCCCACTTTTGTCCGGGCCGTGCGTAAATCAAATCAATCGAAAATTTCGGAAACACCGCCGCGCCGAGTTCCATTGCGGCTATTGCGTCGTCAACCCCGTGCGTCCGCCCCAGAAATTTCAAATCAGCCGCATTCAGCGCCTGCACGCCGAGCGACAACCGGTTAATTCCCGCCGCCCGGAATCCCAGAAATTTCTCGCGTTCAAACGTATTCGGATTAGCCTCCAGCGAAATCTCCGCCCCCGGGACAATGTCAAAATGCCGTTCCAACTCTTCCAAAACCGCCTCAACCGCTCCCGGCGACAACAGCGACGGTGTTCCTCCGCCGAAAAAGACCGACGTTACGCGCCGTCTGCCTGAAACTTCGGCCATCTGCGCCAAACCATCCCCGCCTTTTTCCTTCTGTGGTGCCTTTCCGCACACTCCGGCAAAATAGGCAATATCCTCGCGGTAGCGCGAAACCAAAGCCCTCTCGTCAAACTCGCGCGGCAGTATCCCGCGAAAAAAGTCGCAGTACGGACACCGGCTCCGGCAGTACGGAAAATGGATATAGACCGCCAGCCCGTCATTTGCCGCAGCCTTGCGCTCTGTCACCGACCCGTCATCTGCCACAGTTTTGCGCTCTGTCCCCGCCCCGTCGTCTGCCGCAGTTTTGCGCTCTGTCACCGGCCCGTCGCCTGCCGCAGTCTTGCGCTCTGTCACCGGCCCGCCGTCTGCCGCAGCCTTGCGCTCCGCCGCAGCTCCGTCATCTCTCCTTGCCCCCGGCTTGCCGCCGCCATAAACGCCGCTTTTCATGCCGCCCGTTGTCCCTATCCCAGCTTGGCGCAGGCGGTTTCAATCTTCTCCTGCAGCGCCGCCATAAATTCCTTTTTCCCCGCATAATCGGCCATATTCATCGGCGGCATAAATTCAAACACCACTTTGCCCGGCCGCCGCAGAAATGCCCCTTTCGACCACACCAGGTCGGAATTAAGCGCCACCGGAACCACCGGCATATCCAGCCCTTCTGCCAAAAAGACAATCCCCGACTTATAGCCCTTGACCTGCCCGTGTTTGCAACGCGTGCCTTCCGGAAAGATAATGATGGACCGCCCGGCTGCCACCCGTTTTTTCGCTTCCGCCAGCATTCCCTTCATCGCTCTGGCTCCGGCACCGCGGTCCACCGGAATCATGCCGTAAAGCGCCTGCCCCCAGCCAAACAGCGGAATATAAGTCAGTTCTTTTTTCAGCACAAACACCGAATGCGGGATGATGTCGGTATAGGCATAAGTTTCAAACGCCGATTCATGCTTGCTGGCAAAAATCACCCCCGGCGTGATGTATTCTTTTCCCCGTACTTCTATCGTAATTCCGCACAGCTTAAGCATTCCGCTCCAGATGACCGGGTGCAAAAATTTGTCCCACATCGCCACCATCGCCGGCCGCGAAAACACCCCGACCGGCAGGCTGACGACAAACCCCAGCGCCATCGCCGGATAAAAATACAAATTGGCAACCAATGAACGTAAAAACAGCATCATATCTCTAATCCTAACAAAATTTACAGACCCAAACCTCTCAAATTCTGACAAAATTTCACAGCCCCAACAGGTTATATTGCGCATATACCAGCAGAAACTTGGTGTATTCCGCCGCCATAAACCGGAAACTGCGCCAGTTTTTCCACCATTCCGGCGACACGTTCGGCGTATCCGCCGCAACAAAATGCATCACGGCCTCCGGCATCTCGTGTTCCATCTCCAGCCGGCTGCGCGGGATATGGTAAAACGATGTCACGACATAAAATTCCTTCATGCCGTATTTGCCTGCCCATTCCCGCACTTCCCGCGCGTTGCCCACCGTATCGGTCGCCCGGTAGCCGAGGTCAATCGGCTGGCTGCTTTCAAGCCTGATATCCTCGCGCGATGTAATGACCTGCAGCCCTATCCCCGGCTGCACGCCGGAAATCAGCAGGCGCTCGCCGTAACCGCCGTTCAGCAGTTCCACCGCCTTGGCTATCCTGTTTCGCCCGCCGGTCAGTACCGCAATGCCTACCGGCGGTGTTTCCGCCGCCGCTGCGCCAAACCTTCCGTCCAGCACCGCGCGGGTAACGTCCAGATAAGCATAGCCGTACCGCCGGTCAGGCTCCAGCATTGCCCCTTCCGCCCATTCGTTCCAGGCATTGACAAACACCAGCCTTTCATCGCCGGCAAATTTTTCCTTCGTATCTTTCACCGCATAGTCGAACCACCGCCCGTACACCTCCGGCGTCGTCCCGTCAAAGACCAGCGCCCCCGAATACGCCTTGCGCGGCGTATTGTCCCAGCGCGGAAAGACGGTGCGAAACGTTTTAAACGCATAATCCTTCTTCATCTTGCCGGAATTGATGTATTCCGCCCAGTCAAACACGCGGAAATCCGCCCGTTCATCAATTTTCGCCGTGTTTTTCTGCCGCAGCCCGTAGATGTTGTCCAGCTCAAACTCCATCACTGCGTCCAGCCCCCAGTCCGCCGGATTGTCATAAAAGCCGAACGCCTTGGTAGCGACGATATACGGCTCGCCGACGCCGTGCTCGCGCCCGAACTGTTTCAGATACGCCGCAAACGCGCGAAAAAGCTCCTTGCCGATTGGCGCCGGACGGTACACGATAAACAGCGGCCGCCCGTTGACGCGGATATAGCGCGGATCCTGAAAAAACGGCAGCAGGTCTTTTGCAAACGGTTCAAAATCCTCTCGCGAGAAAGTCTGTTCCATCAGCAGTTCACGGTTGCCGCCGTCCCAGCGCTTCGACCAGTTTTCATTCGCCCAGTGCAGACAGAACGGCAGATTCAGCGCCGGATTGGCCAGATAATTATAGACCGGCTTTTCCATCAGCTTTTTGCCCGAAAACCAGTAGTAATAGAACGCAAACCCGCCGATGCCGTAGTTCTGCGCCAGCTCAACCTGCCGCTTCATCGCATCGTCATGCGTTAAATCGTAAAACCCGACGTCAATCGGCAGCTTCGGCTGATAATGCCCGGCAAACATCGGCCTTGCGGCGGTAACGTTTGTCCATTCCGTAAATCCCCGCCCGTGCCAGCGGTTATTTTCCTCAAACTGATGATATTGCGGCAGATACAGCGCAATCACGCGCACGGCGTTTTCTTTGCCGGCCCTGGCGCCTGACGTGCCTGCCCCGTCTTCAGATTTTCCGGCCCCGTTGCCCGGCATGCCGGCCCTGTCTTCAGATTTGCCGGCCGCGGCTTCCGGTTTAACGCCCCTGCTGTCCGCCGCCTCTTGCCGATACTCGCGATAGGCAACAAAATCCCCCTGCCTTTTTCCGCCGTCATCAAACATCGCCCGCACATACGCCTGTGCCTCGCCGCAGTCCGCCCTGCGGTTTTGCACCGCATCGCCCGCCGCTGCATATTCCGCTCCGCCGCTCTCCGCCGCATTGCCCGGAGCTGCCTGCATCTGCACATAGCCGAAGACCGTCCGGTTGAAAATCAAAAATCCCCCAAACCAGACCAAAAACAGCATCAGCCCGACAAAAGCCGCTATGATGATAACTCTATGCCGCATTTACGCTCCTTTTTCCTCTTCCCTATGCCGCATCTTTCTCCGAAACAGACGCTCTGTTGCCGGCAGGCTTTTTCTGCCGTCCGGCAGCGGTATTGTCCGTCCCTTCCTTCAGTTTGTTTTGTTTTTCTTCCAGAGCTTTATCAAAATCAAAACCGTCATCAGGATAAAATTTCTTATATTGTTCCCGCATCAGGGCTTTATCTTCGTCCAAAATATTCTCGTAATAATTAAGCATATACCTCTCCCTCATCTCCTTCGCAAAATCCGTCCAATCCTTTTCCTTGTCTTTTCCCGCCTGAATAATCAGTTTGTCAACATCCTTAAAAAGGGGAAAGAGATCATTGCTAAACCTTCTTTTTCTGCCGTGGCTTTCCGAAACATGGTACCTGCGGAAATAATATTCGGCGTTTTCCGCTGCAACAATCTTGGGATTATGTGTCATAACGCTCATAAAGAAATAATAATCCTCATACAAAATCCGATAAAGGGAACTTGAAACTTTATATTTTTCCAAAAAGGAACGCCTGTAAATTCTATCCCATACAAATATTCTGAGGCGGCTTACATTCATTGCTCTCGGTTCAATAACTTTATTTTGTTTCACAAACAAGTCATCTTCGTTGCTGATTCTGCGCTTGTATCCCCTGGTTGTGTTTTGGAACACGTTTCCCGCAATCGCAACATCGGCGTCGTACGCTTTCGCCGTTTGGTACAAATCCTCAAAATAATCCGCCGATACCGTGTCGTCCTGGTCTACAAAACCGATGTACTCGCCTTGCGCCGCGGAGATGCCTGCATTGCGCGCCGCGCCGATATACTTGTTTTCCTGCGTAATTATTTTAAATCTGGCATCATGCGCCGCGTATTCCGCCAATATTTCTGCCGAGCCGTCCGTCGACCCGTCGTTAACGCAGATAATTTCAATATCTTTCAGCGTCTGTCTGCGAATACTGTCCAAACACTGCTTCAAAAAACGCTCGCCGTTATATACGGGAACAACCACGCTGACCTTAACGTCCTCTGCGGGCTCTTTGACTTTGGCCTCATAAAAATGTATTCCCGGAAGATTATACCAATGCCACAAAAACATTCCCCCTGATATAATCGCCAACAATAACAACAAAACCTTCCACCGTTTAAGCAAAAACTGCATCGTCAACCCGAGAAACAGTATTCCCAAAGCGATGGCAAACATCTGCGCATTCGGCATAAAAAACTGCAACACAATGCTTCCGCCTTGCCACGCCAGAAACCATGCCGGCAAAGTTACCAGAGCGAGCATTCCGTTCCTGAGACAAAGCGAAAGAAGCAAAAGCGCCGCTTCTCCCCAGATTATCCCTTTAACCCACGGCCGCATTTCCGGCGAATAAGCAAATATCAGCAGCCGCCAGCAGTCGAGAACAAAACAGACGACAGCCAGCTGCGCGGCAAAAGTAATCAGAAAGCTGTTTCCTTTTCGCCATTGCCAAACGCCGGCAGCCCAGACCGCAAACATTCCGCCCCAGCCGTACAAGGAGAAGTCTGCCGGGTTTCCGTCAATAAAATAAATATTGTTTGTCGTCAGATAAAACCCGAGCGCCAAAACAGACATTGCGCCCAGTATACTCAAAAACACGCCAATTTTTTTCAGTAACTTCATTTTCATCAAATTTTTCACAGTTCTTTTAACCAATCCGTTTTCGTCACGCCGCGCCCGCCGAACCATCTGCACAATTCCTTTAGCCTTAAAGCCTTTACGAGATGTTACACCATACTCCGGAGCGTCCTGACCACCGTTATGTACGCCGTCGCCGCCACCAGCGCCGCCGAAACCAGCGGCAAAAGCAGAATAACGACCCATTCGTTCAGCCCGAAAGACACCGAATTGAAAATGCCTGCCTCAATTCCCTGCGCCATATGCCCGATAACCAGAATTGCCGGCACCGCCAGAACCGCGCCGATAACTCCGGCCGCCGCCGACATCTGGGTAATCTGCCTGACATAGTTGGCGGCAATATATTCGTCGGTCGCCCCCATCGTATGCAAAATCGTAATAATCTCGCGGTGGACGTTCAGCCCCGTCTTCGCCGCGTAAACAATTGAAGCCACACAGCCGCCCGCTACCAGTATCAGCACCGTAACCGCCAGCATTTTCAGCGAGTTGATAAACCGCAGCAGCCGTGACAGCCACAGGTTATGGTCGTTGATGGAAGCCTGCGGCGAAACCTCAGACAGCCGCACCGTCAGTTCCTTGTAGTCAAAATTCTTGGCATTGCGGATTTTAACGTCCAACAGCTTCGGTATCGGCAGCATTTCCACGTCAACGTTGTTGCCGAGCCATGGCTCCAGCAGCGCCCGCAGTTCCGCGTCGCTTAATACCGTAACCTGCTCCACGTCAGGATATTTTTCCAGAAAGCCGACCACGGCCAGCAGGTCTTTCCGGCTGGCATCTGTTCCCGGCAGCGGCAAAACCTGTACCGTAAAATTGGAAACCACCTGCTGCCGCGAGTTTTCAAACATGGAATTAATTCCCAGTACGCCCGCCAGCGTAATCGCGAACAGAAATACCGCCACCGCCACCGTTACCCGGAGAAACGTCTTCGAATACCCCTCGTCAATCGGCAGTTCCTGTGTCTTGTCCGCAGGCGCTTTCTGCCGCCGCAATTCACGGATTCTTGCTGCCCGCTGTTTAGCCGTCGCTCTCGGTACGCCGGTTCCCGTTCCCGCCGTTGTCCTGCCCGACGCGGCAAACTCTCTCGCGCTGTTGTTCTCCCTGCCCGACACGCCAAACCCTCTCGCGCCGTCATCCGTACTGCCTGTCATCATCACAGCCTTCCTCCTGTCATCGCTTCGTCCGTTTTTTCCGTCATCATCACAGCCTTCCACCCGTTTCCCTCTCCTCATTTTTGGCATAAAACAGATTTCCGTCTGCCAGCTGCAGCCGCGGATAATGATAACGCTCCATCAGTTCGTTCGAGTGTGTCGCAATCACCACCGTAGTTCCCAGCCGGTTCAGTTCCGCAAACAACTTCATCAGCTTGGCCGCGATATCACTGTCGACGTTTCCCGTCGGCTCGTCGGCCAAAAGCAGCTCCGGACGGTTAATGACCGCCCGTGCAATCGCCACCCTCTGCTTTTCTCCGCCTGAAATTTCCGAACTTTTGACATACATATTGTGCGAAAGTTCAACCCACGCCAGCAATTCAATCACCCTCTGGCGGATTTCCTTTTCCCGCATGCCGCGGATTCTGAGCGGCAGAGCCACGTTGTCAAACACGCTCAAATGCTCCAGCAGGCGGAAATCCTGAAATACGACCCCGATTCTCCGCCGCAGAAAAGCCAGCGTATCGCGCCCGGTCAAAGCCACGTTGTTGCCAAAGACCTTGAGCGTTCCCGCTGTCGGCCTCTGCGCCAGATACAGCATCGAAAGCAGCGACGTCTTCCCCGCGCCGCTTTTTCCGGTCAGAAAATGCATCGACCCGCGCCGAAACGAAAAATTGATGTTCTTCAGCACCTCGGGATTGTCTCCGTACCGGAGTCCGACATCTCTCATCTCCACAATCGGTTCAAACTGCCTTGTTTCCATTTTTCCCTCTTTCCTAACCTCGTTTATCCCTCTGGTCCTGAACTGTCCGCCGCTTTAACACTTTTTTAACCTATAACCCCAAAAAAGATTTGATTAAATAATTTTTCTTTATATACTAACAGGAAATAAAAAAAGGAAGAGCCAATGTTAATAAGTTGTCCCAAATGCCACAGCATTTATGAAATACCGGATGACCTCATCGGGAAGACCGGGCGGAATTTCCGTTGTCAGGCGTGCGCCAACGTCTGGCATGCGATGCGGAGCGACGCTCTGGGCTATGAGGAGGAAAAGGAGAGCGAGCCTTTTATTGAGCCTATCCCCGTTTCCGAACCGCCCGCCCGCCCCTGGCCGTCCGAAAAAGAGGAATTCACTGTGCCTGCCGACACCAAGTCGGGGAAGAAAACGCCCTCGTCATTTGAAATCCTCGCTGCGGAAGGCGACCCTGCTTTTGTTGCCCCGGTAATGAAAACTTCCGGACAGGCAACGTCTGCTCAGAGTATAGCTGCGCAAAATACGATGGCTGCGGTTGCACAGGAAGCGCCCCGAGCGGCATCGAATGCTGACGACGAGTTCCCGCAGCCTCCCAAAACAATGTCTTCGGCCGAAGTACTGGCTGCCGCGCGGCAAAAGCGCGAAATTACCCTGACCTCCGATTACGGAACGTCTTTTACTATCAGTATGGATCCGCCGGAGGAACGCGAAGCCGAAAATACTGCCGCCACGCCGTTCGCAGCCAAAACAGCCGGCGGAATATACGGCTCCGGCCGTGCCGAACCGCGCCTGACTGCCGTATCGGAACCGGAACCTCTCACCGCCACGCCGGACGACCATCTTGCGCCGCCAAAGCCGTTTAAGGGATATCGCAAAACCTGCGCCTTCCTCAGCCTGCTGTTTCTGGCCGCGTGCGCGCTGTTTTTGCGTCGGGAAGCCGTCGCATTATACCCGGCTGCCGAATTATGGTACAATAAAATCGGCCTGACCGGGCTGGACAATCCGCAGTATCTGAAGTTTGAACAGATTTTCGTTGCCGAAACCACGGAAAACGGCAAACCCGCCGTCAGCGTCCGCGCCGTTATCAAAAACGGTTCCGTTTATACGACCGTTGTTCCGCGCATAACCGTTGCCGGTACGGCAGAAACGTTTGCGGCAAACCGCACCCGGCTCAAAGGCGGCGAAACCGCCGAAGCCTCATTTGTGCTGCCTGCGCCACCGCCCGGCACGCCGCTGAGCCTGAATATCGGTTTCGCCGAACCTTAACGCCGCACAGGCTGCCGGAACCACAGCAAAGGATTAGCCGCCCAACGGTTTCCGCTTTATGCGACGCCACTTGTAATTAACCCTCGGCTCCCGTTTTCGCAACACGGGCAATGCCGTCCATTTTTAACCAAAGGAGCTTATCATGTTAAGAGAAAACCTGCAAAACGCTTTAAAAGAAGCGATGAAAAACCATGACACGGCCACAGTTTCCGCCGTCCGCCTGATTATCGCCGGACAAAAGGAAAAAGACGTCGCCGCCCGCGGTGCCGGAAAAGAATGCGCCTCCGACGCCGATTTGCTGTCCATGATGCAGGGAATGATTAAACAACGCAATGAATCGATAAAGATTTACACCGAAGGCGGCCGACCCGAACTCGCCGCCAAGGAACAGGCCGAAATCAGCGTAATTGAACGCTTCCTCCCCAAACAGCTGAGCGAAGCCGAAACCAAAGCCGCCATTGAAGCAGCCATCGCCAAAACCGGCGCCGCCGGCATGAAAGACATGGGCAAAGTCATGGCGGAGCTGAAAGCCGCATACGCCGGTCAGCTGGATATGGGCAAAGCCTCGGGAATGATTAAGAGCCTGCTCGGCTAAAAAGCCCCCGCCCGGCAAACGTGCGCCGCGGTATCCGCCTCCGCCGTCTCCGGCAAGGGCGGCCTGCCGTCGGGGCTTTCTCTTCTCCGCCGTCTCCGGCAAGAGCGGCCGACCCGGAGTTTTTCTCCTCCGCCGCTTCCGGAAAGCAGCGGCTGCCCCCAACGGTTAACGGTTTCTGCCTGCGCTGCCTTCGGCAACAGTAACAAGGACAAACTATGGCTAACGACGATTTACAGCGTTTTATAGACGAACTTCGCGCCCGCGTTTCCATCGCCGACGTTGTCGGCGCCAAGGTCAAGCTGACCAAAAAAGGGCGCGAATATCAGGGGCTCTGTCCGTTTCATAACGAAAAGACCCCGTCGTTTACCGTCAACGAAAGCAAAGGTTTTTACCACTGTTTCGGCTGCGGTGCCCACGGCGACATCATCAAGTTCGAGATGGAAGCCAACGGCCTCCCGTTCATCGACGCGCTGCAAAAGCTCGCGCATCAGGCCGGTCTGCAGATGCCGCAGCTTTCTGCCAAAGACAAAAAAGAAGAAGACGAGCGCAAATCCCTCTATGAGATTATGGAAACCGCCTGCGCCTTTTTTGAACGCGAACTGCGTATGCCGGACGGCGCTTCCGGGCTGAAATACTTCACAGAAAAGCGCGGCCTTTCTCCCGAAACCCTCAAAAAATTCCGCCTGGGCTTTGCCCCCAACAACAATGCCCTGATGGCACACCTCAAAGCGCAGGGCATAGACGAAAAAGATATGAAAGAGCTGGGATTGATAGCCATTCCCGAAGATACGTCCCGCCGCCCCCATGACTTCTTCCGCAACCGCGTGATGATTCCGATTACCAACAAGCAGGGAAAGATTATCGCTTTCGGCGGCCGCGTGATGGAAAAAATAGAGCCCAAATATCTGAACTCGCCCGACACGCCCATTTTCAACAAACGCCGCAACCTGTACAATCTCGACAAAGCGCGCGAAGTTGCCTATAAGGAAAAGAAACTCATTATTTGCGAAGGCTATATGGACGTCATCGCGCTCGACCGCTACGGGTTCGGCTATGCCGTCGCCCCGCTCGGCACCGCGCTGACCGAAGAACAGATTGCCGAAGCCTGGCGCGTCTGCCCCGAACCCATTTTATGCCTTGACGGAGATTCCCCGGGCGTCAAAGCCGCGATGCGCGCCGTTGACCGGGTACTCCCGATGCTCAAAGCCGGCTATTCGCTGCAATTCCTTTTCCTGCCGGACAATCAGGATCCCGATGAATACCTGCAGGCGCACGGGCACGACAGTTTTGCCGCCCTGATGCGCAAGACCTCGCCCCTGATTGACATTTTATGGCGTAAATATACCGAAAACGAAGACAGTTCCACACCTGAAAAAAAGGCATTGATAGAAAAGACCCTGCTGTCCGAAGTCGCAAAAATCGGCGATGCTACCGTACGCAGCTATTATGCGCAGGAAATCCGCAGCCGGATATACGCCGCCTTCCGCCGGACGCCTTGGCAGCAGCCCGCCGCACCCGTCCCGCCGGCTCCCAGAATGCCCGTTCCCCCAACCCCAAAAATGCCCGAAACGCCGCCCGCATATCTGAACGATATTCCGTTGCCCGAGGTAGCGCCGCAACACCGAAAACCGCAGCCGGACCGCCCGTCTCAGGCTCCCCGGCAGTTCGCAAATACCGGCGCGCCCTCTAACTCCGGTCCATTCCCCGATACGGCGTCTTTCTCAGGCTTCCGTCCGTCTTTCAACGCCGTCCCGTTATCAGGGAGGCGCCCATTCTCCAACTCTGCTTCATCACCTGATGCCCGCTCATTCCCCAATTCCGGACGCGGTGCCTCGCGCTGGGCAGACACCCGAACCCTGCGCCCCGCACTCAGCCACGGCATTGCCGCCGCACCGGAAACCTTGCGCCAGAGCGCCGACGGCGAATGCGACAAAAACCTGCGTTTCATCATCGCCGCCGGTTTGGTCTACCCCGAACTGATTGACGAATATGAAGAACAGGTTCTCTCCTCTGACATTAGAAATGCCGGCTTGAAAAACCTTTTCGCCGCCATGGCGGATTTGTACCGCGAAGCCGAAACGCCCCCTGCTGCCGACGAACTGCAGCAACAGCTGGCGCAGCGCCCCGAAGGCGCCCCTCTGGCCTCGCTCTGGGAACTTGATATGCTCAAAAAACGCTCCCCTTTCATCAATGACCTGCGCAAAAACATCGATAAACTGCTTCTGGAAGACAAACTCCGCTCCCTTGAAGAAGAAATCAAAAACGTCAGTGCCGAACTCTGCAAAAATTTTACCGAAGAAGCCTACCTCCGCCAGTCCGCCCTGAAAAAGGAACGCGATGAAATCCTCGCCGCCGCGGCTGAACCCGAAGACTGACCTAAGTGTTTTGCGATACCTCCGGTTTCCGGCGTTTTTCTTTGGCTGTTTCCTGCCCAGACCTGCCCGTTCGCACAGACTTTCCGTTTTATTTCCTCTGCCCCGGCCTGCCCGTTCGTGCAGACTTTCCGTTTTATTTCCTCTGCCCCGGCCTGCCCGCTTGCACAGACTTTCCGTCTTATTCCCTCTCCCTGCCGTTTCCTCCCGTCAGATTTTTTTGATATTTGTCTTGACAAAGAATTTCCGTAATGCTATATATTCTCCCACTTAATTACAATTCTTATATTTTTTTCAAATTCTCTCAAAAATAGTCTGCCTTTGTTTTCAGCAAACGCAATACTATGAAAGCAATGCTATAGGCGAAAGCAACGCAGGCGTCCCCTTCCCCTTTGTGAAAACCGGAAGGGCTTTTTAGAAAAATATTACTTTGTCAGATACTATAACTTAGCGGATACAACTTCTTTAGTCATAGATAAGGGCTGTTCGTTTGTGAAAATAGGCAGCTCTGCTTAAAAAGAACGCACTTAAATCTATATAAATCTAAATTTGCTTTTTTAATTTGTCTTACGACAAATTGTTTTATTAAAACATTCCGGCATTCGGTTTTTGCGAAAAAGCCCAATGCCTGCTTCAAAAACAAAACCTGTTTCTTTGCGAAAAGAAACAGGTTATTTTTTGCCGAAAAACTTTATTTTCTGCGCCAATGCCCGGATTTTCCCGACCGAGGGAGAATTCGCCAAATCCGCACTTTCCACCCTGCGTTTAATTTGTGCTGCCTGCTCTTCCGCCCGTTTCACCGCAGCTGTCGTAATATTCTTAATCCGCTCAAAATGCCTGTCTATCTCTTTGGGCGAGATATTCAAAATACTGCTTATGTTTATTTTCTTATCGTCCGCCGACGCATCGTCTGCCCTGCCTTCCGCAGCCTCCTCCCCTTCATCGCCCCATTCCTCAATTGCGGGAAGTTCAGATATCGCCGCAGGCTGTTCCGGTGTTTTTGCAGAAAATTCCGAAACTTCCGGTTCTGCAATCGGGGCTTCAGGCTCTGCTATCGGGGCTTCCGGTTCTGCCATCGGGGCTTCAGGCTCTGCCATCGAGGTTTCAGGCTCTGCTATCGGGGCTTCAGGCTCTGCTATCGGGGGCTCCTGCTCTGCTATCGGAACTTCCAGTTCTGCAATCAAAGCTTCCGATGACACCGTTACAGGAGTTTCGGGCACAGACAAAACCTCCGATGGCACAACAGCCGCTGCTTTTTCTCCCTGTTCAGGCATTTTTCTGGGCTCATCTTTTTCTTCTTCCGCAGCGGATATTTCTTCCGTTACCATTTTACCGGCTGACACAGTTTTCAAAGCTGCGCTTTTCGCCGCCAGTACCTCCTTTAAGCTCTGATAAACGCCGTATGTCGCCTTTTCCAGCCCCTGCATTTTTGCCGTTGCCGCACTCAGGTCAATCGTCGTTGCGCCCAAAACCGCCCGTTCCAGCCGCCGCCGCGCCGACGTCAGCGGATTATCATCGGCCGTCCCGATAAACACACCGTCGGTATTTCGGTAAACATTCAGTTTCATTTTTTCTGCCAAAGCGGCCATCTCCGCCGCCAGCCGGCTGTCCGCCGCCGCAAGCGTATTCGCCAAAACAATAAACTCCCGCATCAGGCTTTGCGTTCCGCCGTTCCCGACGCCGCATTCATTGTCCGGAGCCAGCCAGCCTTCCTGAACGAGAAATTTGAGCAAAACCGCTGCCTGCACCGCGCATCCAGTTTCGGCAAAATCCCGCGCCGCACACAATGCCCGCTGCGCCGCATAATGGCGAAAAGCGGCATGTTCCGACGCCGTAACCCCTTTCGCCGGCAATTCGGGCAGATTTTGCAGATTAATCCGCACCATATCCGCAATCAGCGTTTCCGCTCCCTTGGCTTTAGGCAGCAACCGGTGCAAAAAGCCGCACATCTCCGTCGCCCGCCCTTTTTTAGCCAACTCCAGCAAAATCCGCACCGCCGACTTGACCTGATTAAGCTCCAGCAGCGCCAGCGCAAACACCACGCCTTTCGGCGCCGCCCCGGTTTCAATCAGATGCAGGCACCTTTCCGTCAGCGGGCGTATTTTTCCCGGTTCATGCCGGATAATTTTCGCTGCCGTTTCCTCGCAAAAGCCGGCTTCCTCTTCCAGCCCCGCCGCAAATTCTCCGATTTCCGCATTGCGTGCCAAAAGCGGTGCCGCCTCAAGTTCGGAAAGCCCGTTCAAAGCGTCGTCCGCCGCCAGCCTGGACAAAACCGTATCGTCCAGCCCGATGCCCTGCGGCGCAAAGCCGTCAGCCGCTGCCTCACGCAGATAGCGGAACAAATAGTCTTTTTCGGCTTCGCTTAACCGCCGCTGCGTATAAGCCGCCACATCGCACAGCCGGCGCAGCGCCGCCCTCTTTTCGTAAACAGCCGTTACCGCGTCGCCCGAAATCCCGCAGGCCGCCCCCTGCCCGCGTAACCGTTCCAAATAGGCTTTCAGCCGGCCGCCCAATTCTTTAACATTCAGTTCATCAATCAGTTTTTTATAATCAAAACAATATGGTAAAACATCTTCTTCAAGTTCTTTATCATATTTTGCCAATTTTTCCAGTATCGTTTTCTGAAACTTAATTCCGGCCTGAAAATTATCAAGCCCGTGCCATGCCCGCAGCCGATTGTCTTTATGCCGCGCCGCCAGTTCCCGCGTAAAATCTCCGAGTATTCCTTTTTCAAACGCGTCCGGCACGCCGTTTTCTTTCAGCACCTGCCAGATTTTCCGCCGGGCCGCGGCATCTGTTCCTCTAAGGCCGGCAACCCCGAGCGCTCCCCACAGATACGAAAAGTTCTCGGCCGCAAAAATATCCGCGTTTTCCGGACGCGACAAATGTTTCATCACCCGTTCGGCCGCTACTTCCGCCCCGCCGAGCGCCAGATTTTCCAGTTCTGCCTTTGACCACATCATGTTTTTGCTGCCGTACTCCGCTTTGCCTGAAAGCCTGCCGCCATTCCGGCCAAGCTCCCGTATTGCCGTCAGAATATCGTGCCGCAGCCCCCGCTGTCAAGCACGAATTCCCGCTGTCAACATAAATAAAACCGGCTCCCCCTCCTCTTCTTTGCACAAACAGACTCACCACCGGATAATCTCAATCACGGCCGGCCAACCCAAACAGCCTGAAAAAACCGCGGCAGCTGCCAAGCCGCCGCAGTCTCGGGAATATAAAAAAAAACTAACCTCTGAGCCTATCTGGCCCTAGCCGCCTGCATGGCTTGTGTTTTTGCCGTCCGTTCAACTGTACATTTCTGCAAAAACTCAGCCAGTTTCTCATCTTGCATCTCATGTGCTATTTCAAGCGGAGTTCCGAAATCACTTTTTTTGTGAATATCGGCACCATTGTCAATCAGCAGGCGGATAATCTCATGACTTTTTTCCAACTCATCACCGCTCATTCTTGCTGCGCCCATTATCACATCCAGCAGCGGGGTCGACGATCCATCGGGATATATGCTGTTGACATACTTTTTGCCGCCGTTGGCAAGCACCAGACGCATCATCTCAGGATTATTCTCATTCATCGTCAATACCAGCATCTCCTGCATATCCAGCTTTACCCCATTATCTTGATAGAACTTAAATTTATCAGGAGTAAAACGACCATACGTACCTTCCAAATTACTGATACTGTTGCCTTTTTCTATCAAATAAGTTGCAATATCCTCATTCCACCGTTTTCCATCATCGCTTACCCCCATTCCGCTTAGCTCAAACAGAGGCTGTTTGCCGTCCTTGTTTTTATAATTAAGGTCTGTGCCGTATTTTTCCAAAAGTTTGACCATCTCAAGCGATGTGGCATAAAATACCGGCGTTTCTCCTTGTTCCCCTTCCATATTGAGATTTGGATTGGCTCCGGCTTTGAGCAAAAGCTCTGCTCCTTTGATATTGTCCCACTCAACGGCTTCAAACAACACAGACTTTCCATACTGCCGCGAATTGCGTTTGTCCAAATCCGCCCCGTCGGCAATCATCTGCTTATATTTTTCCACCTGCTGCGCCAAACAAGCTTCCCGCCAGCGAGCATCCTCAAAAGACGCCGTTGTTTCATCGTGCTTTTGTTCTCCCTGCGCGGAAAGCTGCTCTTGTTTGTCCGTGTTTTCTTCCGATTGCTGCGCCTGTTTCGGCGAACACGACGCCATCGTTGCTGACGCCGCCAAAATAATTCCGGCCGTTGCCGCTTTTCTTCTGATTTGCTCCTTTAGCTTTGCAATTTTTTCTTTTGTTTTCATAATTCCTTCTGTTGCTGTATTCATAACGGCTCTCCTAAATTTTAGACCTTTTGGGTTAAACTGAACTATCAAAAAAACTATCTTGATGAATAAAATTGTACCTCTGATATAAGCAAAAAGATATAAAGCTATATGATTGTATATATTGAAAATTTTTTTATTGCATATTGTGGAAAAATAAGGTACCTTTTTTCTCAACACCTTTTTGCCCCGCCGCCGATACTCTTGCTGCTGTCTCCGGCCCCTGCATCGGCATCTTCTTCGCGCCTATCTAGCCCGACATCTTCTCCGCGCCCCTCGCCACATCGGCATCTTCTTCGCACCTTTCTCGCCCCGACATCTTTTCCGCGCCCCTCGCCACATCGGCATCTTCTCCGCGCCTCTCTCGCCATATCTGCCCCTCGCCGCGGCTTTTCGTATTATCTCCCCTTTTTGCTGCAAAAAAAATCGGGATTTTGCGGATTTAACACTTGACAAACGCGATTCGGCAGATTATCTCTTTAAGCGCTTGCAATTTTTTGCCGGTTTATACTACGTATAAAAGGCAATTTAAAATCGATTTTAAGGAACGACATGTCAGATACAGATAACGAAGATTACAAAACGTCTGATGCCCCCCTCTTGGATTCATTCGGCAGCGCTCTGAAGAAGCTGATTGCCAAAGGCAAAGAGCTGGGCTACATCACAATTGAAGAGCTTAATCAGGCGCTTCCGTCCGAAAAAGAAACCTCCGACCAGATAGAAGACATTATGGCTGCAATTTCCGATATGGAAATCAGCATCATCTCGGCTGACGAAACCGAAGATTTTGACGACGAAGGCGGCGAGACGGAAAACGAACCGGAAAACGACGTGCTGGAAGACGATGACGCCGTCGGCAATCTGGATGCGAAAGACCTGATGCGCTCGGACGACCCGGTGCGGATGTACCTGAAGGAAATGGGCACCGTCGAGCTTCTGTCGCGCGAAGGCGAAATTGCCATAGCCAAACGCATCGAAGCCGGAAAAACCGTGATGATTGGCGGTCTCTGCGAAAACCCGATGACGCTGAAAGCCATTTCCAAATGGCGCGACGAACTGGTCGCCGGCACCATGCAGCTGCGCAACATCATTGACCTTGAAATGATGTACGGCGTTGATTCCGAAGCAATTGTCTATGACGACGATGCCGCGCCGGTTGACGACGACCTTGAACAGGTTACCAAAGAGCTGGAAAGCAAAAACCTTGACGAAATCGACGACGATTTGGAAACCGATATCGAATTTGACGGCACGGTCGACGATGAGCCCGAAGAAGAAGACGTTGAAGACACCGGCGAGATGGACGGCGAAACCGACGGCGAACTCGACGACGAGGATGAAGAAGGAGGACACAGCACTACTTCCATCAGCGCCATGGAAGCAGCGCTGTTTGAGCCCGTGCTGGACATCTTAAACAAAATCTCCAGCTATTATGACGAGCTGAGCCGCATTCAGGCGCAGCGCATGAAGGCCATTCTGGCCGGACGCAAGGCGCAGACCTCGCTGGAAAAGAAATATATCAACATCAAAAAGGAACTGATTGAGTTGATGAGCTCAATCCATCTTAACTCTGCCCGCGTCGAAGAGCTGGTCGAACAGCTGAACGAGCTGAACCGCCGCCTGATGGGCGTCGAAGGCAAGCTGATGCGCCTCGCTCTAAACGCCCGCGTTAAACGCGAAGACTTTCTTGAAGCCTACCAGCGTTCCGAACTCGACCCGCATTGGGTTGAAAAAATGGCGGAAAAGAAAGACAAGCACTGGCAGAATTTTATTAACGACAACCGTGCCGAAATCACCGAACTCCGCAATTCTCTGGCCGAAATGAGCAAAGAATGCGGCCTGCCGATTTCCGAATACCGCAAAATGGTAGATACGATTAAGCGCGGCGAACGCGAAGCCGAACGCGCCAAAAAGGAAATGATTGAAGCCAACCTGCGTCTGGTTATCTCCATTTCCAAAAAATACACCAACCGCGGCATGCAGTTCCTTGACCTGATTCAGGAAGGCAACATCGGCCTGATGAAGGCGGTAGACAAGTTTGAATACCGCCGCGGCTACAAATTCTCGACCTATGCGACATGGTGGATACGCCAGGCGATTACGCGTTCCATCGCCGACCAGGCACGCACCATCCGCATTCCGGTTCACATGATAGAAACCATCAACAAGCTCGTGCGCACCTCGCGCCAGATGATGCTGGAAATGGGCCGCGAGCCGATACCAGAGGAACTGGCCAAACGCCTGTCCATGCCGGTTGACAAAATCCGCAAGGTGATGAAGATAGCCAAAGAGCCGGTCAGCCTTGAAGCCCCGGTCGGCGACGAGGAAGATTCCTCTCTGGGCGATTTCATTGCCGACGAAAATGCGCTGCAGCCGATAGATTCCGCCATTCATTCGAATTTGAAGGAAACCTGCACCCGCATTCTGTCATCGCTGACCCCGCGTGAAGAACGCGTCCTGCGTATGCGTTTCGGTATCGGTATGAACACCGACCATACGCTGGAAGAGGTCGGACAGCAGTTTAACGTAACCCGCGAGCGTATCCGCCAGATTGAGGCCAAAGCGCTGCGCAAGCTCAAACACCCGAGCCGGAGCAAAAAACTGCGGTCATTCCTCGACCAGTAAAACTGTTTTTAACCGACGCACAATCACTCGGACAAAACAAACTTTAAACGCAAAAAGGGTACCCGAAGGTACCCTTTCCGTTTTGCAGCACAATACAGCATAATAACTATTTGGCCGGACGATTGTTCTCCCCGGCCGCAGTAATTTTGCGGGTACTGTCTTCGTGATCCGCTTTGCCGCTGGAACTGCTTTCATCATCCGTATCGTTGTGGGAACAGCCTTCGTCGGCTGCATCACGGCAGACACCGTTTTCATCGCCGGTACCGTTTTCATTCCCAGCATTGCACGTGCACCCGGAGCAGTTTTCTCCCCCGGCGCAATGTCCGCCGCAAGAACCGTTTTCACAGCCTTTGCAGCATCCTGCCGCCGCCCGGCATTTTTGCAGTTCTGCCGCAGCTCCGCCGCAAAATGCCATCATCATCCCGAGATGCATTATCTTTGTCAGACTTTCAATACGTTGCAGCGCCCAGGCGGAAACAATCCTCATCCCGAGAAACAGAAAGAAGCACCCGATAATCCAAACCAACCGGCGCAAAGTAGCGGTCATTTCATTGTATGCATCGCGCAAAAAACCCAGCTCGCCGTGCGAAATCTCGCCGGAAGCATAGATATACTGTCCTTCCCAGAGATAGGCCGTCTTCTCAGACAATGAGCCAATCGGTTTTCCTGTCAGTATATCTGTACTGGCAGCCGTACCGGAAATGACGCCATTCATTTGCTCTGCCTTAACCGGAATTGTCTCCCGGCCTAATACGGGCCATTTGGCAAACAGGCCGATAATCATCAGAACAAGCATTAAAACCGAAAAGCCCCACACCGTTCGCAGCAAAAGCCAGCCCGACATGCGCATATTCAGTACCATTCTGTAACCGATATAATAAAGCAGCAGCAAAATCGCTGCCAGCCCCGGCACCAGATACGTCATCGGCGAACGCGGCAGATTATGCAGGGCCAGTTTGTCCGCGCCGTGAAGCAATCCCGCCAGCCGGTCAGTATCCATATGGCTGACAAGCTCGACCGTGCTTTCTCGGGCATAGACGTAAACTTTTTCGCGCAAATCGATTTTTTCATTGCCAACGCCAAAATCGGCATACGTCGTTATGTACGTTTTCACGGCATCAGCCGTATCTTTCGCCGTTTCGTCGTTAATTGTCAGCAATTGTTTCAGCGTGTCAAGCCGGGCATATCCATACGCTTCTTTCGCCAGGGGCGCTTTCGTTTCATTATGGCGGCAGCTGTTCCATGCCAGAAGCAGCAAGCCCAAAATAATAATAAATCTGAGTTTCATAAATAAAAATATTTAAGTAATTAGTAATTGGGGTGCATTTTAAGCACAATTAGACAAAATGTCAATATTTTTTTAGCCGCTTTCGCCATCTCGCAACCGCCGCTCTCTCCATCCAGCGGTTGTCGTTTTCGCCATATCACGGCTGCCGTTTTCGCCATCCCGAAACCGCCGCTTTCTCCATCTCACGGCCGCTGCCATCACCTATACTTATCGCCCTTTCGCTACTGTTGACAATTCCGCCCCGGTTTGCTACAATTAAGTTCAGGTTCCGTTCTTGATTGTGAAAGCGCCTGCTATGAAGATGTATATCTATACCTACCAATACGATAAAATCAAAGCCGAAGGATACAAATCGCTCGCCGCGCTTCCCCGCGATGAAAACTTTTTCGGCCGTCTGAAAGTACATGCGCATTCAGCCGGGACGGAAGACCCTGCCGGCATTATGCAGTATCTTGAAAATACGTTCCCCGGCCGGCTGCGCTCCGTTTGTGCCCTGACCGAAACCGCTCCGTCCGACACCTTCCGGCACCCTTATCTGAACACGCTGGTACATTGCGCCGACATCATATCCGTCAACTTGGAACAGCTCCTCAAAGACGGCATTGTCGAGGCAATCTATGCCAAAGACCTGCGCCGGACCATTCTGGACAATCCCGATTTTGAAAACATTTTCCCCGTAAGCGGCATTGCTGAAATAAAAGCTGCCGCCGCCGACGACCCTGTCGACTGGCACCTGTGCGAAAAGGACGAATACCTTCCTTATTCGCCATGGGCTGCGATAAAACATTATTTTCTGGTATTGGCCAACGGCTGCATCCCGCCTGAATACATCACGCTGGAAGTTGACCGCTCACCGAAAAGATTCCGCTGACCTTATCCGCCGCATCCTGCCGCGCTCAGCCATACCCTGCCTTGCTCGGCTCCTCTCCATACAAATCCCCCCCTCTCCCCACGCAAATCCGTCCCTCTGTCTACACAAATGTCTACATAAAAAGGGGCGCTGATGCACCCCTCTTCTAAGCCTCTTCTTGCGATTTTTCTTAGTTGGCTGCTTCTGCAACCGGCGCTTCAACAACCGGAGCCGCTGCTTCTGCGGTCTCGTTGCTGTAAGCCTTTTCCTGTTTCTTCGCTTCGTCGGCGGTTCTGGCAACGTTAACCAAAATCGTCTGCGAAACTTCCGGATGCAGGCTCAGTTTAACCTGATAAACGCCCAGATATTTAATCGGCTTGTCCAGCGAAACGAAACGGCGTTCCAATTCAACCCCGGCCTCGTTAATCGCATGAGCGATATCGCGGATGGTAACCGAACCGTACAGCTGGCCGGTTTCGGCCGCCTGGCGGATAACAACCACGGAAAAGCCCTTCAGTTCTTCGGCTTTCTTGGTTGCTTCTTCAAACAGAGCCTTGTTGCGGGCTTCCAGTTCCGCACGCTGCTTTTCAAAATAAGCAACGTTTGCCTCCGTCGCGCGCAAAGCTTTGTTCTGCGGCAGCAGATAGTTACGGGCATATCCGCTCTTAACGTGAACCTTATCGCCCATTTTGCCTAATTTTTCGACATGTTCCAAAAGAATGATTTCCATTGTTTTTGTCTCCTTAGTTAGCAACATACGGCAGGAGGGCGACATAGCGGGCGCGTTTGATGGCGCGGGCAATTTCCCTCTGGGTTTTTGCGGTTACGTTCGTAATGCGGCTCGGCATAATTTTGCCTTTTTCCGAAATATAGCGGGAAAGAAACTTGGTGTCTTTGTAATCAATCACGAAATCCGGATTGTCGCTGAAATTCTTTCTCTTAAAAAATCCTTTGTTTGCCATTATTCCATACTCCTAATCTTAAGCCTGTTCTTCAGCGGCTTTTTCTTCTTTTTTGCTGCTGAATTCTTCAACTTTGACCGTCATGAAACGAATAATGTCTTCGTTCAGGCGGGCCAGACGCTCATATTCGAAAATTGCGTTTGCCGGAGCGGAAATGTTCAAAACAACATAGTAGCCCTTGCGGTTCTTTTTAATGCGGTAAGCCAGGTTCTTCAGCCCCCAGTTGTCAACGCTGACAACTTCTCCGCCTTCTTTCTTGATGGCTTCGGACAAAGACGCAACAATGTCGTTAACCTGAGACTGGCCGAGATCCTGACGGGCAATTAACATACCTTCGTATTTAGTCATAAATAAAATCTCCTTATGGATTCTCAACAAAATTAATGTATAGCCGCAGACAGCCGTCCACGGCAAGGACAACGCCGACTATACCCTGATTTTTTTAAATTGCAAGCCTTTTTTTTCACAAAATGCTCCGGTTGCGCCCGCCGCTTCCAGCCTGCGCCAAACGCCGCCTCCCATTCTGCAAACGCCGAAGCTCATTCCGCAAACGCCGTCCCCCTCCCCCTTGTTAATACCGTTCCCTTTTGCAAAATCCATACCTTTTTGCAAAAAAAAATTGCCCTTCACGCATTTTTTGCTTGCCTCATTGCTTATTTTGCGCTATATTAAAGAATGTTTTATTAAATTTATGTAATTTTTATCATTATGGAAAATGTTGTTTTATGCAGCCAGGACTATACCGTTGCCGCTGCGCAGTCATTGTCAAGAAGTGTGTTAACCCCGGCCGAACAGGTTGAGCTTATTTGTCTGGGAGACGCCTGCTTCTTAAAGGGATTTATCTCTGAAAACCGTTTTGACGAAGATGTCGAACCGGAATTTGTAGAAAACGCCGACCTCGCCCTGATTGTTTTTTATAACAAAATTCATGAGCTTTCGGCCAAAGCCCTGCAGATTTTCAAGACCCGCTTTGGCAATATCGTGCTGTAGCCCCTGCTGCTGCCAACTCTCTGAAAAGCCCCTGCCCCGCGCAAGGGCTTTTCTTTTACGGCAAACACGCACCCCGTAAATATACGGTACAGATTTCGCTTTACAAATACTGCCGCCCGTTTTATACATAACCGGCAGCCTGATAATGCTGCAAGAAATAATGCTGTAAGGAAAATTGCCGCTATGTCAAATGTCAAAACCAACGCCATGCGTATTCTCGACAAACACAAAATTGCCTACAAGACCTATTGCTATGCCGACACCGGAGCCGTTTCCGGCACCGAAGTCGCCGCCGCCCTCGGGCAAAATCCGGCACAGGTGTTCAAAACATTGGTAACCACCGGCAAATCCGGTACACATTACGTTTTTATGCTGCCTGTCGCCGCGGAACTGGACCTCAAAAAAGCCGCCCGCGCCGTCAATGAAAAATCGGTGGAAATGCTGAAACAGAAAGACCTTCTCCCCTTAACCGGCTATGTTCACGGCGGCTGCTCGCCGATTGGCATGAAAAAGCAGTTTCCGACCGTTGTCGACCAGACCGCTGCCGGATTTCCCACCATAATTTTCAGCGCCGGCATGATTGGCTATCAGGTTGAACTGCCGCTCCCCGCGCTCAAAACCGTCATCCCGCTGACAACCGCCGACATCACGGCCGCATAACCGCCGCATAACCGCCGCTTTTTGTCATTTTCCGTAAAGCTGTTGCTTTTTTGCCTGCCTTATGATATAATTTCTTTATTGATAAACAACAAACGGAGAACGTGCATGCCTGATACCGCCAACAATCCCCAAACGCCGGAGGAAGCCCTCGCTGAATACCGGGAGGTCGTAGCTCCTGTTGCTTTTTATGACGGATGCCCACTCAATGATTTGAAAGTTGAAAACAAAACAATCCGGCCGCCGACAATGCACCTGATTATACCCAAAACGGCTTTACACAATATTAACCGCAACCGGAAAGACCCGTTCAATCCTGTTGAAAACGATAACATGTGGTATCCCAAAGCACAGGCGGGCATATTGTCGCTGAAAGATTATCAATCCCTTGCGGTTCATAACAACGTCGTCGGCCTGACCGACAAGCTCGCCGTTTTATGCGCGCAGCAAAAACAGGAAGAAGCGGACAAAATCCTTCCGGGGTTTTATGAACGCTACGCCTCAAAATTCACTCTGAAAAAAGAAGACCGCCCTCTCGTTTATGAAAACGAAGACTACGAAAGTGCACAGCAATATGTAAGAGAAAATTTTGGCACAGCTTGTCCCACCTTCCTGAAAGATACGGAAGCCCGCTGGAAAGAAGACAGCGAGAGTATTTTGGGGCGCGAAGAAAAAAAATTAAGCGATGCCGGATACTATGCCATAATCAGAGGACATTACTACGCCCCGACCGAAGAAAACAACCGTTACACCGCAAACGTCCGCCAATTAGATATTGCCACTCTTCATAAGCTGGAGAGGGAACGGCTGAAACAGGAAATGCACGAAGATTTTGACAAAGCTTTCAACCGCCCGGCAGATGAGATGAATAACGGCAGAAATCCCGCACAAAATGCCACCGCTCCCCGCGCCGCCGATACGGCCTTTCCAAACGCTGCCGCAAGTTCTGCCACACACGGCATCTCCGCAAGCGCCGCCGACACAGCCACTCACGACACCGTACACACCGCCGATACTGTCGCTCATGACATCATTCCAAACGCTGCCGCCCGCAATACCGGCGCCAATTCCTCAGAGGCAAACGCGGCAATGGTTGCTTCTCTCAGAAAACGAACTCTGGGACGCTAAGCTTCGCTGTTCTCCCCTTCGCCGGCAGCCTTAAACACCGGCTGCGCCGCGTGTGAACCGTCGCAAAACGGCTTGTTGTGCGAACGCCCGCAACGGCACAGCGTCTGCCGGTTGCGCACTTCATAGCTCCGTCCGGAAGCACTCTCTACTTCGATGCCGCCTTTGACAAAAACCGGCCCGCTCGCCTCAATAACCGGATCTTCCAACACCGCCACCTCAGGCTCATATTCGGGTTCATATGCCTCGCCGCTTTCCTTATCGTACATTACCAGCCTGCCCGCCGGGCAAAGCATCGCCTCGCGGATAGCCTGCTTGTCCGCACGGTCGTTTCCCGCATTAATAAGGTTCCACACCCGCCCTTTTGCGTCGCAAAACCGTGCATATGCGCAGAACTTCGGATTATCCGCCAGCCGTAGGTTTGGCCCTTCAAAATATTCCGCTCCGTCTTCCAGCGGCGCAAAACCGGCACTTTCCTCGCCGTCCCAGCCCGCCGCCGCATGTGAACCGTCGCAAAACGGTGCGCGGTGCGTCCGCCCGCAGCGGCAGACGTAAACCGGGTTCTGCGCAACATCGTACTTTCTGTCTGCCCTGTATTCCTCGCTTGCCCCCTCGTCGTCGGGAATAATCTGATAACGCATAATACGGTCGATATTATGAACTTCATATGGTCCGTCTTTGGTAACTTTAATCCGTGGTCCGGCTTTCATCATCTGCCTCCTTTCTGTCCGGTTGTTTCGCTGCTGCCTGATTATATAACTGCCCGCTGCCCGTGTTTAAAGCCCGCGGCAAAAGTCTTTTCCCGTCCGCCCAAACCGATGTGCAGACATACAAAAAGGGCGGCATTGCACCGCCCCTTCTGTCCATTAGCAGCTTACAAAATTTCGTCCCGGCAGTGCGCCGGGCAAAATGCCCCGACGCTTACAGGCTTATTTGCGCGTAATTTCAATTTTACGCTTTTTGCCCTTCTCATCCTGCGACTTCGGAATAACGACATTCAGCACACCGTTGTTAAATTCGGCCGTTGCGTCGTCAAACCGCAAATCCCACGGCAGAGCCACCGTCCGTTTGAACGACCCGTAAGAAAATTCCGAGAAATAGCTTCCTTTGCCATGTTCTTTGCGCTCCTGCTTTTTCTCGCCCGAAATTGTCAGGTACCCGTCGGCAGAAATCTCCAAATCAACATCCTTCTCGCTCATTCCCGGCAATTCAGCCGCAACTTTGACTTCATTTTCGTCCTCGCTGACTTCCAGTTTCGGCTCGGCCGCCTTCATTGCGGTATTTTCGTACGGAAAGTCCAGCCAGTTGTTGAAAAAGCTGTTGACCATATCGTTAAAGTCTTTGTTTCTATAACCGTAATGCGTAGGCATTCCGTGATTGTTGTCTTTGCGTGTCATATTTGTATCAGTCATTTTATCCTCCAAAATCTGTTCGTGTCTGCATCAGCCGCTCTGCGTATCCCCGCTCGGAAACATCTCCCGCGGTTCCGGCTTCATCGGCGGCTTGCATATGTACCACGTTCTGATTCTGAATTAGGAAGTCCGTAAATCAAAATCAAGACTTTTGGCAATAAAAGTGCAAAAATATTTTTCTCTTGCATTTTTTCACTCTTCCCCGTCTTTCGTCCGCAATTCCTGTTTCCCCGTTTTGCTCCCGTTTTCCGCCGCTGCCGCCTGTGCCCGCCGATACCCTTTGCCGAAATAATAAGCCGTAGCCAGCCCCAGCAGGCATAAGGCCGTACCCGGTGCTGCCGACGTCTGCACCGCATATCCCGCGGCAATCGGCAGACCGCCGAAATAAGCCCCGAGCGCATTGCCGAGGTTAAATGCCACCTGCGCACCGGAAGCGCCGAGGATTTCGCCGCCCTTTGCCGTATCGATAATCAGCGACTGCTCCGGGCTGGAAACGCCGAACAGGCCGAATACCCCAAAAAACATCAGCGCCAGCGCAACATACGGCTGCGGTGCCAGCAGCAGAATGCCGGCCGAAGCCAGAAACATCAGCCCAATCATCGCCATCGTCAGTTCCACCGCCGGCACTCTGAGCGACAGCCTCCCGCTGACAAAATTGCCGAGCACCATCCCCAGCCCTGCCAACATCATAATTCCCGCCATATAATAAAACGGAAATCCGGCCGTTTCCACCATAATCGGGTTAATATAGCTGTACCAGCAGAACAGCCCGCCGTTGCCGAGCATAATCGTCGCCAGCAGAAGCCACGGCTGCGGCTTTTGCAGAAACGCAAACTGCGCCCGAAAGTTCGTCGCCGGCAGCGGTGCAATATCGGGTACCCATTCCCGAATGGCATAAATCGTAAACAGCCCCCACGCGGCCACCACCGCAAACAACATATGCCAGCTCATAATATGCGTCAGATACGATGCCATCGGTATTCCCAGCAGGTTCGCCACCGTCATGCCTGAAATCATAACCGATACCGCCTCAACCTCTTTGCCCCGTGCCGCCAGCTTCTTCGCCGCAATCCCTGCCACGCCGAAATATCCGCCGTGCGGCAGCCCGGAGATAAACCGCGCCATCATCATGAGTTCATAATTTGGCGCAAACACCGCCAGCAGGTTGCCTGCGCACATAACCGCCATCAACGCAATCAGCAGTGTCTTCAGCGGCTTTCCCCGCGAGAGAAAAACCAACGCCACCGCACCGAAACAAACGCCCAGCGCATAAGCGGATATCAAATGCCCCGCCTTTGCAATCGAAATTCCCAGCCCCTCGGCCGCCGCCGACAAAATGCTCATCATGCCGAACTCGGCAATACCCAGCCCCAGCGTCCCGAACGCCAGAACAACCAGACTTTTCTTCATGACCTTTTCCTTCCCTTTTCCGGTTTCAAGCAGCACCGCCGCCTGGATTTTCCACGCCGTATCGCCGTCCAAATTTTCCGCACCGTATCGCCGTCCGGATTTTCCGCGCCGTATCGCCGCCCGGGTTTTCCGCGCCGTGCCGCTGTCTCATACCGCCCGCACCGCGCCAATTCCCCAACCTTGTAATCCCGTAATTTAAAATTTCAATGCCTGCCGCACGATTGTACACTTTTCTTTTCCCTCTGCCCGGCCTTCGCCGTTCTGTTTCCGCCGGACACAATGCTTTCCCGCATTTCTTTCCTTCCCGGCCTCCCGCCTCTCCCGCTTCCCAAAAAGTTTGATTTTTGCCACGGCGGCATTATAATCCGCGCATCAAACAATCATTATGTTATACCAAAAGTAAATTACTATGTCCCTGGAAACAAAAATTATGGTTTGGGCCGGTGCCTCTCTGGTATTGGGCATCGTTTTGCTTATCGCCGATTTAATCAGCGAAAACCGAAAATACCGCAAAAACCCGGAGTACTACATTGCAACTGACCGTTCGGAAGAAGGCGCCGGAAAGATTACCGGGCCGTGGCTGGTCTGTTGCTTCGTTCTCGCTCTCGTCTTAATGTTAATTCCGGAAAAAATTTCCTAAATGCCGCCGTTGCGCACCGTATCTCGAGATACTCCGAAAGGCAGACATTTTACAAAAAAACAGCCCCTAAAAGGAGCTGTTTTTTGTTTCCAACGCCCACCGCGCCGAAAGCCGTTTTCCAGCCGCCGTTCAATCCCGCTGCAACTGTTCAATCCTGCCGCAGTCGTTAGTCCCGCAGCAGTCGTTCAGTCCCGCAGCAGCCGTTCAGTCCGCCACAGTCGTTCAATCCCGCTGCAACTGTTCAGTCCCGCAGCAGTCGTTCAGTCCGCCGCAGCCGCTCAGTCCTGCAGCAGCATTTCGAACCGTCTGGCGTCTCCCCGCGGATTTGTAACCGTCACAAACGCATTCCGCCCGTCCCGGTAGCGTATCTGCACCCGGACGCCGTATCCGTCGGCATCAAAGCGCCGTTCGGGATTTTCCCGCACATCCAGAAGCTGCGTTTCACCCTTATGGTAAATGCTGAAGTACGGAAATCCCTTGTACTGCAAAAAGAAGGACCCGATCATCATCTTAACCGGATGGTCGACGCTCCCCCACAGAAAACAGTCATACTTTCTGATGTAGTACTCGTTTTTTCCGTGCGGGCTGATTAAAAACCTCTCTCCCTCATGCTTAAACGATTCCCAGCTTGAATAAGGCGAACTGGAAAAATTAAATCCGCCGCCCGCCGCACAGGTAACCAGCGAACAACCGGAAAAAAGACAGCTTACAACGCCGAAAACGGCCCAGATTAAAATCCTCATAACAATTGTTTCCATAATGATATAATATTAATATGTAATTGCCCTCAGTCTAAAAAGCCCGCACTCCATTGTCCAGCAGATTATAAAATAATGCGCCGTTTTTTTACGGGTACTTTTATTTCCCCTCCCCGGCTGCTAGCCATCCCCCCTGCATCTTCTTCACAAAAATCTCCGATTTTACCCTTCCTTCCGCAAAATTTCTTGATTTTTCTGACAACGGAATTATGATAACGCCCAAATTCGATTATGTTGTTTAATTATTAAATTTTAGGATTATGAATAAAAAAATGATTGAAGAGGCTGTAAGCCTGTTCCGGCATCAGTACGGGATACACCCCGCGCAAAGCGCCTACCCGGTAATCGACGTATATGAAAAGCAGCACGCTTATTTGTACGCCAGTTCCGAAGAAGCCGTTAAGGCATACAAAACTCAGCAAAACATTATCCGCTGGATGATGACTTATTTTTTATGGCCTGTGGCTGTCGATACGACGCTTCTTTTTTACGCCGCAGTCAGATTTCAAAAACTTAATCATCCCCTGATTATCTGCTGTATCGCTTTTTATGCCTGCTGGGGGCTTCTGCTTCTCGTCCTCGCACATAAGGCATTCAAAGCGGAAAAGAAGCAAAAGAACAAAGTCCTCTGGCTCAATTACTGAAACGCCGGACGCTTAAGCCGCCGCCCGCAGTCATGCTGACGAAACGCCTGGCTGCCGCATACCGCCCGCATTTTCCACCGGATCTGCCCGTGCGCCTCTTTCAAAAGCCTTGCCCCACCGGCAGGGCTCTTATTTTATCCGCCGACTGTTTTCTTCTTGCAATTATTTTTCTGTTGCTTTTGCCGCAAAAATCATATATAAAATCAAACGACAATTCCGGTATTGCCCAGACAGCAATTCCGGCATTGTAACGCGCAAAAAGAAATTTTCCCCGCTTTCTGCCCGTTTTTCCTTTATTGCCAACCAGACCAGGAGCCCTGAAATGAAACTGCTTATCCCCGCACAAAGACCCCCGCTGCTGATAGCGCAATTAGTCAAAGTATGGGAAGCTTCCGTCAAGGCGACGCACCTCTTTTTGTCTGCCGGAGAAATTGAAAAAATAAAAGGATATGTTCCCGATGCGTTAAAAAACGTATCGCATTTGCTTATTGCCGAAAACGGAAAAAGCGAACCTGTCGCTTTTATGGGAATAGAAGGCAGAAAAATCGAAATGCTGTTTATAGCGCCCGAAGAAAGGGGAAAAGGGCTGGGCCGGCAACTGATAAAATACGGCATCGAAAACTACGCCGTCAATGAAGTGTGCGTCAACGAACAAAACCCACAGGCCGTCGGCTTTTATGAACACATGGGGTTCAGAGTGTATAAAAGGACTGACTTTGACGAACAGGGAAACCCGTATCCCATCCTCTGTATGGGATTAGGCTAAAGCTAAAGCCGGATATCCGTCTGAACGGGCGGAGTTGACCCGCAGTTTGCGGACTGGACGGCTTTTCTCAAACTGTATGTTCTTTGAGCCGGATGCTCATTCTCTGTTCAAAGGGTTCAAATCCATATCGTTCATAAAATTTGTAAGCAACAGTATTTTTATTAAATACTCCAAGCCGGATTTCATCAACACCTTCTGCTTTGCACATCTCAAAAAGTGCATCCATAAGCTTTTTTCCGATGCCCTTCCCCCGCAGACCTTTCTTCACCCCAATATTTGAAATATGGACAACATTTGGTTCTCTCAAATACGGCGAATACTTTTTCTCCGCCAATAAATACCCGTTAATTTCCTCACCTTCTTCCGCAACTAATGCTGTCATCCTGTCATCTTCCAGAGTTGCCAAAAACCCCGATTGCTCAAACGCATCGTCCTGCTCGGCAAAATACCCGCCGAGAATATCTGTATGATACTGGCGAACCTCCCGGCACAACTCCAAAACTTGAGGTAAATCAGCCCTCTCAAACTTTCGTATCTTCAAAATCTTCTTTTCCTCCAAAAATAATAAAATACCCCAATTTAAAATCTTCATACATTTCTTTTACCACGGATATTAAATCACCTGCCGCAAAAAATCAACCTGAAATATTTACAGCCGTTTCAAGAAACCACAGCCGCCCCAACTTTTGTTTTGACTTATATGTTCTATTACACTAAGCTGCAAACAAGGATAAAATAACAGGAGGCGTTTATGGAGTGTGCTTTTTGTAAGATTTATAATCAAAAACTTCCGGCAAAAATAATTTATCAAGACAATATTTTATCCTGCTTTTTACCAAGAAATATGGAGGTGTACGGGCATCTGCTTGTCATCCCCAATAAGCATTTTGAAAATATTTTCGATATTCCGGAGGAAGAGCTGACACACATTATAAAGTTTACCAAAAAAATCAGCCTGCATCTGAAAGAATGCCTCGGCGCCACCGGCATTAATATTTTACACGCCAGCGGTAAGTCTGCCCAACAATCAGTACCTCATTTTCATATCCACATTTTCCCTCGCTTTGACAATGATTCCCTCGACACCTGGCCAAAACTTGAAAAAAAGGAGTATGATAAAGATGAAATTTTAACAAAAATTAAATTCTAAATCCCCAAACTTGTGCCAACCTTATAATTTTCGAGCTGATTTCTATGGCAATAAGCTTCTTATTTGTTAAAATAAAAAAACAAAGAAGTGAAATAAATAATTCGCAACATTATATCGGAAAAATTGTTAAAGCCAAAATAGACCGCCCTTTAGGCTCATCTCATCCAAAGCATGGGTTCATATACCCGGTTAATTACGGCTATATTCCAAATACTGTCTCTGGTGATGGGGCAGAACTGGATGCCTATATCCTAGGAACAAATTTGCCCCTGTCAGACTTTGAGGGAAAATGTATCGCCATCATACACCGCTTAAATGATAACAAGGAACCCAAATAATCCTGGCGAACTGTTCATAGATGAAAATTGTTTTAACGACTTTTTACAAAAATACGAACCCATAAGCCCGGATGAAGGTTATCCCACAATTCTTAATAACTGTTTAGAATAAGAAATTTTCTCAAACTTCTAAGAATGCACTTCCGAAACGCAGATAAGATTCAAACCCGATAATGCTGTCAAAAATAAAGGACTATCAATACACAAATTCGTACGTAAAATCTTCCCGAAATATGATTTTCACAAACGAACATTCAAACCTGCCGGAAGCCTCATCCCGCATAACAAACCAGCGCTCTGAAGAAAGCTCCGTTGAATTGGCGAGGCTCGCCTCATAGTTTCCGAGCCGATTTTACCAATTATTGATATGTATCCTGTCTTCAACATTAATAACTTTTTGCACCGGTATTTTTGCATCTTTGGCAGGATATCCCAAAGCAATGTAACAAGGCATCGCATAATCGTCAGGATGATTGATTGCTTTTTTAATATGTTCCAATTCCTCTGTCATCGGAATACGGGTAACGCCGAATATGCCTTCCGCGGCAGCCGCCAACAAAATATTTTCAATGCAAAGCCAAATAGAGGCAAATTCATTTAAAGAGCTAAGACAAGTCGGTTGCAACAACGGTTCACGCAACTTAAAGAAAGGCAAGATTAAACATCCTGAATTATATAACATGGAAAACTGCTTTGGCATTGCGATATGATACATTCCCCTTTGGTCTGTATCGGTCATGCCGAAACCATCCAGCATCTTGTCACAATCATCGGGATTTGTCATATCTTCCAGCTTCAGTACGCGTAAACGTTCTTTTTTATCATTGATAATCACAAATTCCCATTGGCGCAAGTGATTGTTTGTCGGGGCTTTCAAACCTGCGGAAAGAATTTTTTTGATAACTTCCATATCAACCGGTTTATCTTCAAAATCCCGGATTGTCCTGCGTTTTTCAATTGCTTCATAAAGTTCCATTTTAATATAATCCTATTTCAATTCATCAAATTTTCTCTTCATCAGACCAGAAAATAACATTGTCAACCGTACTAACTCGGCAATATTTTCCGATTTAGCCAACTCAGCCATCGCGTCAATCTCTGCATTTGCCGCCGGAGGAATAATTTTTTTCGCATAGTCATAGCCTTTATCAGTAAAACGGATGATTTTATTGCGCCGGTCTGTTTCAGATTCGGCAAGGGTTACATAACCTGATTTCCAAAATTTTTTGATTATCGCGCTTATGGTTTGTTTGGTTGCCGACATTCTTTCACAAATATAAGACTGCAAACAGCCATTCTCTGCAAACCAAATAATATCCAGAACAAACAACTCATTTGTCGTTAAATTATGTCTTCTCGCACAAGCCGTATACGCCGCATACTGTACATCCCGCAAATGGCAATATTGGTTAACAAACGCTCTGACTTCTTCCCTTTTCATATAAAATCCGTTTAGTAAATTATTTGATAGTCTAATATTTGACTATTATATAAAATCATATTTTCAACTTGTCAATACAAAAATAAAAAAACATAAAATGAGCAAAATATTTTCCGAACCCCGACGAACTTCAAACCCGATAATGCTGTCAAAAAATAAAAGATTGCCAGTACACGAGTTCGTAACATCTTCCCGCAATGCGATTTTCACAAACGAACATTCAAACCAGCCGGAAGCCTCGTCCCGCACAACAAACCAGCGCTCTGAAGAGAGCGCTGGTTGCATTGCGGATGTTTATCACAAACCGGATAAAATTCCGCTTATTTCAAATTATCTCTGAAAAATTGCGTTATTTTATCAAACGGGATTATATCAGTTCTATCATATAAATCTGTATGGTTGGCATTAGGAATAATCATAAGTTCTTTGTTATTGCCAACCAGTTTTTTATAAGCATCTTCGCTGAAATAGCGGCTATGAGCATTCTCGCCGTGAATCATCAGAACCGCACTCTTAATTTCATCGCTGTAAGCCAAAATGGGCATATTGATAAACGACAAAGAAGATGTCATATTCCAGCCCGTATTTGAGTTTTTAGAACGCTTATGATATCCGCGCGGTGTTTTGTAATAATCATAATAATCCTTAACAAACTGCGGTTCTTTTCCTGTTAATTTATCCGGCAGCCCTGCTTCTGCTGCATAAGTTCCGTTTCTAAAGTCTTCCGTACGTTGGGCATTAAGTTTTTGCTTAAGCTTATAGCGGCCTTCCTTATCCATTGTATCAAAATAGCCGTTGGCATTAACTCTGCTCATATCATACATCGTCGAAGTAACAGTTGCCTTTATCCTTGTATCCATCGCCGCAGCGTTTAAAGCAAAACCGCCAAATCCGCAAATTCCGATAACACCTATTTTATCGGCATCAACATCATCTTGCACACTCAAAAAATCAACTGCGGCACTCATGTCTTCCGTATTGATATCCGGTGAGGCGACTAAACGCGGATGTCCGCCGCTTTCGCCCGTATAAGACGGATCAAAAGCCAAAGTAATAAAACCTTTCTCCGCCATTGTTTGAGCATACAAACCGGATGATTGCTCTTTAACCGCACCAAAAGGGCCGGAAACGGCAATCGCCGGCAGTTTTTCAGTCACTTTATTTTTGGGTATGTATAAATCCCCGACCAGCTCAATACCGTAGCGGTTTTTAAATTTTACCTTTTTAACAGTAACATTGTCGCTTTTTGGGAAAGTTTTGTCCCAGGAATTTACCGGATAAAACCGCCACGCCAAAATTACCGCCACGACAGCCAATAAAAATAAAAAAATCTTCATTTTTCCCTCCGAAAAATAACTCATAAATATCAGACACGAAAATGATAAATTTTAGAGCATACTTTAAGTCAAGATATTTTTCTATTTTATAGCATAAAAATTTATTGCACTGTAAAAACAAAGGATTATCGTCAAGCGAATTCGTAAAAACTTCCCAAATACGATTTTCACAAAAGAACATTCAGACCCGCTGAAAGCCTCGTCACGCATAGCAAAACGGCCCCCAGAAAAGGGCGCCGTTAGTATTGGTGATGCTCAACTCACGGTTTACGAACCAAAATATTAAATCCTCAAACGGCTTTGAAATAAAAAACTACAAACACATTCATATTCCGGCAAAACAAATTATCTCCAAATTTACCATTTATATTCTCTGTAATTCTTAAATAATTTTCCATACTGAGGTTCTTTATTTTGTAAGGCTGAAATAATTGGATCCAATACTCTCATGGCGCCATCTGTTTCGTCAATCGCCATCTTGGATTTTCGCTCGTTTTCGCCCAAATTTTGTGGATTAGGTTTCTCATTGGTTATCCATCCCGTATCAACACTATTCATAAAAACGCCCAAATTTTTATAATGTTCCGCAACAGTCCTTGTCATCATATTCAGTGCAGCTTTCGCCATATTCGTATGTGGATGGCGACTGTGTTTGCGTGGCGCATAAAAATTGCCTTCCATAGCCGAAACATTAATAATAAAAGCCATATTTTTATTCTGCTGCAAAACAGGCAGCAGCTTTGTATTCAGCAAAAAAGGAGCTATCAGATTAATTTGCAAAATTTCATACATCTCTACCAGAGAAACATCTTCCAATTCATACATCCAACTGTTATTATCGCGCAAATCCAGCTGTTGGCCATCTTTATCATATTTTCCAGCAGGAAAAATTTTCTCATTCGTAATCAGATCCTCCGGCAATAATGCCAACTGCGACATCTCCGCTGAAGTCAACCGTTTGTTTTGAGCCGGCAAATTAAGTTTTGTATCGGCTAAGACTTTAATTCCGGAAGAAACAATATTTTCCAAAGCAGGCCTTTGCAACTCCGCCTCCAACAAATGCTTATAAAAAGGAGCCGGTCTGCGTACTGTTTGTGCTGCGTTGTTGATTAAAATATCTAACGGTCTGCCCTTAAAAAACTCTATTACACTCTGCACCGACTGTACAAAACGAAAGTCCGCGCCAATAATATGCAAACGCGGTTGATACTGATTAAAATTCTCAAGTTTTTGAAATCTTTTCAACGTATCGTTCGGAAAACGGGATGTTACCGTAACATCAGCCCCCATTTCCAACAGCAAACGAGCTGTTTCAAACCCGATTTTAATTCTGCCGCCGGTAACCAATGCATGATGATTGCGTAAATCAATCCGTTGTATTCTTTTTTGATAATTTAATTCTCCGCAGCTTTCGCACATTTCCGAATAAAACTTATGCGGAGTCACAATATCCTTCTCGCAGCAATAGCAAACCCGGCGTTCAAAATACGCCTTTTCCCTGATGCTCATCTACAAACACTCTAAAGAACATTTTTTTATAAAATTCTGATTGGATAGAAGTAAATTCTCTGGAAGATTATTCACGTCAAACCATTTCCAACACACACATTTGTCTTTTTCCATAACTTGCGGCGTACCGACAAACTTAGTGCAAAAGAAATGCAATGTAATATAATGCTTTTGAGTTTGAGAATAAAAATCATTGGTAACGCCTCGCAAACTCAAATCATCTTCGCAAATATCAAGATTTGTTTCTTCTTTTACTTCCCGAATAGCAGCTTGTTCGTTTGTCTCACCAAATTCAAGGTGCCCTCCGGGCGGACACCAGCATCCAAATCCGTGAACGCTTTTTCTCTGCCCCAAAAGAACTTGATGTTCTTGATTAAAAATATAAATTCCAACCCCGACACGAACAATATTTTCCATTGTTTACCCCAATATATCATTTTAGCTGGGCATTGTAATATCCAAAACTTAAAACTTCAAGGCATTTCTTCAATTGTTATAAAATCAGCGCAAACTCTTTGTCTGCACACTCTGTTTACCAAGCCAGATGCAAACGAATTCGGAAAATTCTTCCAAAATGACATTTTCACAAAAGAACATTCAGACCCGCTGAAAGCCTCGTCCCCATATAGCAAAACGGCGCCCTGAAAAGAGCGCCGTTTGAATTGGTGATCCCAACGGGATTTGAACCCATGTTACCGCCGTGAAAGGGCGATGTCCTAACCACTAGACGATGGGACCATTGGTCGGAACAAAAGCGTTTATATAGATAAAAAAATAATAAGTCAACACTTTCTTTTCATTTTTTTGATTTTTTTTGCAAAAAATCAGTTAACGTAAAATAATTGATTTATTTTCAATATGTTATAAAAACTACTTTTGCGCTGAATCTGCCTCCTGCTGACGCGCCGCAATATCCTTCATCATATCGACAGCCCCTCCTTCCGCTGATACGGAAGTTTCGGAAGAAATATTTTCTGGTGCTGTTACAGTAGGTTGAGTTTGATTTTCTGTTGTTTCGGCCGATTCACCGTCTTTTTGCCCTGGTATCAGCACCACCGGCTTTTCGACATCATTAACACCTTTTGTTTCAACCACGTCCGCGACCTTTCCGGCACCGGCAGAACTCCGCTGCTCCGCTGCACCTGTGGTTTCTCCGGCAGAACTCCGCGACATCTCCGCACCTGCGGTCTCTCCGCCGGAAACAGCTTTGTCAGCCCCCTCAGCCAGATTTTCAACCGCGCCCGTGACCTCTCCGGCACCGGCAGAACTCCGCTGCTCCGCCGCACCAGCAGCCTCTCCGTTGGAAGAAGCTTTGGCGCCGCTGTCTGCCGGAACGGCATTTCCTCCCGCCGTTTCTTCTACGGCAACAACGCCTTTCTCACTGTCATAAATTTCTATCTTCCCTTCCTCAAAAACAATCGTTTCGGAGCGGGAGGCCGGCTTTGCCGCCGTTTCCGGCTGACTGATTTTTGCCAACGCCGATTCCGGTTTGCTTACGGCATCAACTTTTTCTTTTGTTTCCTGCATAAAGTCCAAAAATTCGGTCAATGCCTCGCCGGAAATTTCCGCCTGCTCCGCCCCCTGAACTGCCTGGCTGCCGCCGGAAACATTCTGTCCGTTCTCCGCTCTTGCTGCAATTTCTTCTGCCGCCGGAGCCGATAAAACCGAAACCGGAGCCCTCGCCTCCATTGCAGCTGTTTCCGTTCCGATTGTCGTTACTTTCGAGCCGGTTGTCTCCGCACTGCTTACCGTTGTTTCAGCTGCGGAAATTTCAGCCTTTTTATCGGCTTCGGCCGCTGCAGGCTGTACTGTTTCGCGGCGGCTTTCCGCAGCCCGGCTGGCTTTTCCTCTCTCAAAAACGACTGCTGCCGTCGCCAAAGGAGCAGTTTCTCTGCGGTATTCCGCCGCCGCTCCGCCCAAAAGCGTCAAAAACAATACAAACGCCAGCAGTTCTGCTTTGCCTCTGGCTTTCAACCGGGAAATTTCCTGATTATCCATAATGCCCTACTCCGTAAAAAAACATTTTCAGACATTATAGAACAGCCTTAGTTTATTTGCAAGCTTTTCCTTATGCCGAAAATCAGCGTTGCAAAACTCCTGTGGCAAAGTTTCCGCCCCAAAATTCCGCCGTCGGAACGCCGCAGCCCCCAAAAGTGCGGCAGCCTCAAAAGTACGGCAGATTCAAAAGCGCGGCGGCCGCACTCGGCCGATATGCTTTCTGACTGCCGCCGCGCCCCGCCTCAGCCTATTTCTCGGGTTTATACCGTTCCTTCAGCATCCGCCCGGCCTTGCCCAGCATATTCCCGACCGCATCAAACAGTTGTTTTCCGCCGCTGCCGGTTTTTGCAGGAGTCAGGTCAAGCAGCTTCGTCACCTTGTCCAGCCAGACAATGTAAAAATTATGCAATAGCTGCTCGCTATCCCGCTCGACCGTCAGCCGGCCGCCGATAGCGTCCATAAAACGCTGCACGAACATTTCTTCCACGCCGGCCTCAATTGCCGCTTCCGGCGTAGAAAACCGTCGCGGCAGTTCCGGCATGACCCGTTCGCCACGTTTATAGACAAGCATATACCCGCCTTTGTAGTTCACCGGTTCATAGCGGTGCAGAAGCTCCTTGCGGTAATTGTCCATCAGGCGATAATAAGCCCGCTTTGCCAGCATATTGCCGTTCAAATCCGGGCTCTTCAAAATCTGGCTCAGATAATGGAACGTTTCATGCACAATCGTTTCCGCATCGGCCGTTTCAAACAGGTACAATGTCTTGTCCGCCGCGTCAAAAGCCCCTTTCGCCAAGACATCAAGCGTCGACTTCAGCCTTTTTTGCGGCGTCGGTGCTGCCGTTTCGTCGTCGGGCACAGAACGCATAAAATCAGGCTTAAACGCTATGTCTTTGTCGAAATTGCTTGCAATTTTCTCCAAATCGGCATACGTCAGGCGCGTTCTGTCGGTCGGAGGCGGCAGGTTCTTCTCGTCCCAATACGAAAACGACCGCTGCCAGTCGCTGTAGTCCTGTCGGCGCAGCATCGCCCGCACGTCGATATTGCCCTGCGATGTAACGCCGCCCCACGGAAACGGCGCCGCTACCGCATATCCCGAACTCATCCGCGCCCGCGTCAGGATTTCCGAATTCATCGCCTCACGCAGGTTTTGCAAAGCTGAATACGCAAAATCGCCGATTTGCCGCTCGTCCGGATCCAGCTGCGCGCTGCCGTAGCGTTCGTTGAGTTTTTCGTACAAACGGTCGAAATCAATCTCCCTGTACGTCAGGATTTCCGGTTTGTTCCCGTCGGCTCGCGCCTCAGAAGCCGCCGTTCCGACTGCATCATCTCCGGCTCTTGCATCAGAAGCCGTTGTTCCGACTGCATCACCTCCGGCTCGCGCCTCAGAAACCGTTGTTCCGACTGCATCATCTCCGGCTCTCGCTCCTGAAACCGCCGTTTCAGCCGTATCCGCGCGAGCTTGCTGTCCGGCCGCGGATTTCGCCTCGCTCCGGTAAAGTCCCAGCAGCGGCAGGGGAACCTCCCGCTCAACCAGGTAATCGCGCTGCTTTTCCCCCGGCAAGTATTTGCCGAGAAAAGCCGTCAGCTCCTTGTTAAACACCGGGGCAATTTCCTTTCGCGCCATATGGATGTGGCGGTCCATAAAATTGCGCCGCTGCGTCGGCGTCAGCGCCGGATCGAACCCTTCCCGCATCTGAATGGCAAATGCAGCTCCCCTCAGCAGCAGGTCTTTCAGATTGGCGTAGTCGAACTGCCGCGGGTCAATCTCCAAAACGTCGGCATTGCTGGTTTTGTCATGATAAAAATGATACCCTTCGTCATTTGCCAGCTCCTCAAACCTGACCATAACGTCTTCCATATCGGGATAGTTGCGGTAAAGCTCCTGATGTTCCAACAAGTCGCCGAGCCGGACTTCCTTCCTCTCCAGCAGCAGCTGCCGTTCTTCCCAATACCGGCGCAGGCTTTCGTCTCCGCCCTCGTAATGTTCGGCAATATAGGCGTTTGCCGCCCGAATGTCGCGTTGTTCCGCCTTGCGTGCAAATTCGGTTTCCCGGTGCAGGCGGTAAATCCGGTGAACTTTGTCCAGCATTTCGGCAATCTGCACCTTCTGTGCCGGCAGCAGATAGCGGTATTTCTCCTGATTGAAAAACAGGTCGCTCATCAGCCGGGGCGTATGCGCTTCCCGATAAAAATCAGGACGATACGCCATATTGCGGTACGGTTTATGATAATCGCCCTGCGCCGCCAGATAGGTACGGTACGCCAGCTCTTTGTTCAAATCCATATAAAGTTCCGGCCCTTCGGGTATTCCCATCCGCTGCGCCGCTTTGCGCCGTTTGAGAACGCGTTCCAGCAGTTCCTCCCCCACTTCCGCCTGATATTCAAACAGTTCCGGCGTTGCCGCTTCGTGCACGTCCAGAAACTCCCGCAGCGTCTGAAAATTTTTCTCGACGCTCGTATCGTCTTTCCATATCTTTTCCAAAAATTCCAGATACTTCGTTTCCTCAAGCGTCGAGCGGATAACCTTCATCTGTTCCTTGGTATAAAACCGGTCGACTGCAGGGAAATTGTCATTGGAAGCAGTCTTCCTGAGCCACGGGGAACGCCTGCTTTTCGCCAGCTCTTCCGCTTTGCGCCGCTGCTCGGCCAGATAGTCGTCATACGAAATAACCTCTCCTGTGCTCTTGCGCAAATCGTCCTCGATTTCCTTGCGTGAAACATCTTCCAGCCGCAAGTCCCAGAATAAATCCCCCTTGTCGTCCTCCTTGACCGTCATTCGGCTGTTTATCAGTTCGCCGTTAATCATCACCGGAAAATACGCCTTGTAAGAGTTTTTTTCTCCCGCCGTCACAGAATTCGAACCGTGCGGCGCTTTCTTAACGTTAAAAACCGCCGTTCCCAGCAACATGGGCAGATAAGGAATTAAAAGTTCCCGGCTGCCACTCCAGATATGTCTGTCCTCAACCGGAAGATTTTTGATTTCCACTTCTCTCCCCAGCGACGGATTATATATTTTCCGCCCTCGGTACGAAACGAGCAGTCCTTCCATTTTCGCCTTAAAATCAGAGTCATTTCTCGCCTGATATCTATCGGCACTGACATTCAGCAGTACTTCGCCTGATGCGCTCTTGACATTTTCTCCGGCAGCCTCTACATTATCAAAAAATGGCGTACTGTTTTCCTCCCTATCCGACACCTGGGCGTTTACCTGGGACCGCCTGGGGGAGGTTTTTTGTATATAGCTGCCGTTTTCTGCACTCTGCGCTTCTCCGTTTCGGTTAGCCGCCGTGCCGTTTTCCCCGCCGTCGGGAATAACCAGTTCGCCTCGGTCAATCAAAACTTCTTTAAGGCTTTTGTCTTTCAGATAGATAGGCATCCGGCTCCAGTCCTGCTTATCGCGCAATTCCTCTTCCCTCAGCCCGTATCCGTCAGACAGGGCATAAAGCCTCGAATCGGCAAGTGCCCTCTGGGCTTTGACTTCCGCCTCAAAATCTCCTTCCAGATCCCGAAACTCAAAATACCCGCTGCGGTTAAGACCGACCGCCATATTGCGCTGGTAATGCTTGTCTAAGAAGTCGATAAAATCGCTGTACAGATAATTATAAAGCTCTTTAATAATTGCCTTATCCTGAAAAATCAGCCGTTCATAACTTCTGAGCCCGAGAATATCATGCCCTTCCATTTCCTCCAGTTTCCGGATATACGTCTGCCAGTACCGCTTGGGAAGGTCGTCAGCCTTAACGTCGGTGTGTATTTTCAGCTTAGCGCCGGAATCATTGATTTCAAAACGCCACCGTCCGTCCCCTCCGCGATACCATCCGGTTCTTGACCAAATAAGCCGCGGGCTGTAATCCTGCTGTTCCAGTTTATATGCCTCCGCCAGTTTTTTAAAATCGGCAAATTTGGCTTCGACCCCGCCGAACTGAAACATCACCGCCGCTTCGGGCGACAGTCGTTTCTGAAACTCCTGATACGCCAGCTGCTTATATTCCGGTATCTGCCCCGCAAAAAGGGAAGCCGGAGAAAATCCGCCGTCAATCTCGTACAGTGCCATCATATTGGCTTGCATCATGCCGGCGGCAATTCTCGCTTTCCCTGTGTCTCCGGTAGCTTTAAGCGAACGTTTGTATACTTCGTCAAACAAACGGCGAAACCCCTTGACATCTTGGCGTACCTGCGCCAGGCTTCTGTTTTGCCGCTTTGCCGCCACCGTCGCATTCTCCGCATCGGCACCGCCCTGTGCAATAGTTTCCCCTTCGCTCATCCGCTGCAAATTCCGCTCCAGAACGTAGTTCAAAACCTTTCCGAAAGCATCAGGTTTGCTCTTTAGCAGTTCCATCATATTGTTTTTGTAAAGCTCGATTTCCTCCGCCGTCACACCGCGCAGCAGCATTCTCTGCCGGGCGTCCTCATATGTCTTGCGCGCATAATAAACGCTTCCGTCGGCAGCCATCAGCGCCGAAGAACCTGCAATTGCCCCCAGTGCGCTTTCAATCAGCCCTTCAAACAAATCCTGCGTATCGTCAATGCCGACCTTGCGCACAAGGTTTTCCGCCATCATCTGCTGCAAGACTTCCGTTCCTGCCTCGCGCAGCGGCGCCCCTGCAATTTCACGTGCAATCATTTTGGAGGTTATCCGCGCGTCTTTTTCTATCTGTTTCGGTAACGGGCTGAAAAGCTTGTCAATCGCAAAAGTTGTGCCGCCGGAAATGAGCGCCAGCGTATTGGCAGTGTCAATATCCCCGTCCTTGGCGTAGGATTCCTTAAAGATTTCTCCGGCGCCGCCCCCGGCAAACAAACCGTAAGTCGGCCCCGAGCCGATAAATTTGGCCATGGTTCCCATTGCCAGAACCTGTGACGATCCCTGTCCCAGAACATTTGCCAGTTTCGACCAGTTCGGATCTGCACTGTAAGCTTCCGCTGCCGGTGCCAGTAATTCCGAATTTTCGATTTTGCCGGCATATTCGCCCAGTTTGTCGCCGATGTTTTTAAAAATTTTCCCCGTTTCCGGCACCAGAAGCCCGGCACCCGCCGTAACCGCCGCCGTACCGGCATTCTGGCTTTCAAGATTGGCGCCGAACATCGACAGGACATTCCCTGCCGTCCGCAACGTATTCGCGCCCAAACCTCTTGCCCCGGCTTTTAAAAGCTCCCGGCCGAACGCCCCTGCTTCAAATGTGCCGAACTTCCCTTCGTCATACGCCCACTTATACTCTGCAGCCTGTGCCCCGAAATTCTCCAGCAACGCCCAGTAGTTGCGCAAATCGGCAGCCTGTCGCAGCCATTTTCCCGCAATCTGAAAGCTCGTCAGCGGCGCATCTTCGTCAACCGTTTCCGCTGAAAAAGCCGGAAAATTCAGGTTCTGCTCCTCCTCAAGGTAAGCAAACGGCGCCCGTCCGCCTTCCTCAAATTCTTCCTGTTTCCTGCCGCGCGCCATAACGCCGGTATAAACCGGTTCCGCCGCAGTATCTTCTGCGTTCATATCTGCAGTCCCGCCATCCGGCAGCAATGTCATTGTCACCTCCGTAACGCCCGCACCATCCACAGATACCGGCGTCATCATCGTTCCGTCCGCAACACCATACGCCGGCACTGGCGTCATCATCGTTCCGTCCGCAGTACCATACGCCGGCACTGGCGTCATCATCGTCTCACCCGTGGCACTGCCTTCCGATACCGGCGTCATCATTGCCCCGCTGTCCGCAATTCCGGAAATTTCCTTCCCGTCCGCATCGTATTTCATCGCCAAATTCCTCAAGTTGTCCATTGCCCTATCCTTTCATCGCCGTCAATTGTTTCAGCCTTTCATCACGGCAAGCCGCCCCTTGAAATAAAACCGGTCTCCCGGCGCCAGCCCCGCCTGCATTACCTCGTCATAAGTTTCAAACTGCGGATAAGAAAGCTCGCGTTTCTGTTCTTCCGTTGCAATCCGGCGCATAACCGCCGTTTTGTCCTCGGCATAAGGTGCTTCTTTTGCAAAACGCTCCCAAATGCGCCTTTCGCCGCTGCCTGAATAGCTGCTCTTCAGGGTTCTCCGCAGCTCGCCGAAAGACGGAGCGTCGCCCGGTGTTTCTTTGAGGTTCAGCTCCGCCGCCGTTTCCGCCAGCGCCTGCCTGCCGATTTTCTTTGCCGCCGCAGGTGTCATCTGCCCGCCCTGCGCTGTAAATTCTTCGGCCAGCGCCGTCTTTCTGCCGTAGTAGTTCTGATAAATGTCAAACGCCAGCTTCGCCTTGTGTTCCATCAGCTCGCGCCCGTACGGGGTATACTGTTCCGCCCCGGCGGGGATATCGCGCATAAAGGCTCTGTCCGCCAGTTCGTCAACAGCTCTGTCAAAAATAAGTTCGGACGCGTTTCCGCCCTGCTGCGCCGCCACCAGCTGGTTTTGCAGTGCCGCCGTTTCTTCCAGACCGAGTTCGTTATGCCGGTAAGCGCTGATAAGGCTGTTTCCCGCATCGCGCACTTCTTCGGCGCTGAGGCTTTCCCCTTCGTTCATTTTCCGCACCAGCCGGTAAGCGTCGGCAAGCGGTGCCGGAGAGCGGTCTTCGCCGTCTCCCCACAGCATTTCGGGATTGGTATCGGCGGAAAGCACATAATATTGCGCCGGAGAAATTTCCCCCCTTTCCCGTTTCTGCCACAATGACTGGGCGTCGCCGTACGCTGCCAGATAAGAACGCTGCCGTTCGCGCTCCTGCTGTCGTTTAGCCCCTTCTTCGTTTAAGCGCCGCGTTTCCGCAATCCGCGCCTTAATGCCGTCGCTGTCGCCGGGAAAATACCTGTCCGCGGCAGCTTCCGCCGTCTCCGGAGAATTCAGCGCCAGATTGAGAATTCCGGTTTTAAGATAGCCGTCGCGGTAAAACTGCTTGTCCTCGGGCGTAAGGAACGGTGTCCGCTCTATTTCGCCGGTTCCCATCTCCAGCAGCTTTTCCGCCTGCACCGGCTCTGCCGTTTCCGCCAGAAGGTTCTGGTTGTCCGCCAGCATCGACCGCAGGCTGTTACGGCCAAAATCCGCCTGTTTCATTGCCACAATTTTTGCCGTATCGGCACGATTTGCTTCAAGTATCTTGTCGCCGTGTTCCTGCCAGAAAGCCTTGCCGGAATTTTCGCTGCCAAACTGCGCCGGCAGGCTTTTCTCCGCCGTTGTTGCAATTTCCCTCAGCTGCTCTGGCGTTTCTGCCGCCTCCATCGCCTGACGGGAAGCCCTCAGTGATGCCGCCGCTTCCATCGCCTGCCGCTGCTTTTCCGTTTCCAGGCGTTCCTCAGCCATTTTTTTGCCGGCGTCAACCAAAAGCCCCGCCGTTTCCAAACCGCCGTTTCCCGCCACAAAACGTTTTCCCGGAACCGTCAAAGTCGTTTGCAGTCCTCTCTGCGCCATCACGCCCGCCAGCCCCATCGGGGCAATTTTCTGTCTGTTTGCCATTGTCTTCCTCCGCTCTGCCCTAAAAACTACCCGAAAAGCCCGCCAAGCGACGATGTCAAGCCGCCCAGCATGCTGTTCATAAACTTGTTTTTACCAGCTTTTTTGTGCTGGCGCGCCTGTTCCTCCGCCAGCCGCGCCTGATAAAGATAGTTTTCCGCCTCGCTTTCGACCCGGTAACGCTCGTTAAGGATATTCTGTTCCAAAGCTGCCGAAGTCGTTGCCAGCGCCGTCGTTGTCGTCGGGCTTTCGCCCATGCCCGCTTCGCCCGCCGCCGCGGCTGCCGATGCCACTGCCGCCCGTTTCTGGCTGCGCATCATATCCTCGTTCAACGAACCGTTCAGCCGCACCCTTGCCGCGTTTTTGCGGTAAATCGCCGCGTTGTTCAGCGCCAGCTTGGCCTGAACCTTGGCTTCGTATTCTTCCTGTTTGCCTTTCAAAAAGCCGGAA